>ERZ772902.594-NODE-594-length-36996-cov-3.185214_pt1 | contig 36996 bp, 44 predicted proteins | sample MGYA00511470_ERZ772902 | MGnify/ENA primary metagenome ERZ772902 (study PRJEB29015, sample SAMEA2737717) | human gut metagenome | biome: human gut; feature: human-associated habitat; material: faeces | place: China | collected 2012 ... | reverse complement strand
TCACTAAAAAAGATATTTGGTGGCAGATGATCCAGCTTCTTCCGAGCAGCTATAATCAGACTCGTAATGTCATGATGAATTATGAGACTCTGGCAAATATTTATAAGTCTCGTAAAGACCATAAGCTGGATGAGTGGCGTGAATTCTGTAAATGGATTGAGACACTGCCATATTCTGAGTTAATTACTGGAGGATTTAAGAATGAACAAATATAGTAAATATGCATTGTGTTTGTTAATTATTTCTGTGTGTGGAACAATATTATCTTATGCTATGAACGAGAAAATATTACTGTGCGATATTTTTGTGGCTATCAACATTCTATTGTTTCAGAAAATGGAGGATTAATTATGTTCGAATGGTTAAAAAAGATATTTCATAGGAAACCAGATCCGTGTGATGGATGTGATATGTGGTTGCTGACAAGTGGAATTTCTTGCGATACTTACATAGATGGATGTAATAAACAGAAAGTATCAGAAAAAGAACTTGTTGATTTTATGAAATATAGGGGAAGTCTTATGGACAAGGAGTGATATTTTGACAGTTACTGTAAAAGATTACTGGAAGTCTCATGTCAGTTCTGTAATTTATGGATATTGTGTTTGTGGGCGAGAGGTACAGCACTCAGCTAAGAAGATTGATGAAAAGTGCCCATTATGCGGAGCAACTCTTGAGTGGAATTTATCAGATAAGAAATTATGGCATAACGGAAAGGAGAACAAAGCAATATGACACATGATAAGTATGATACTGATATTTTAAAAACTCTAAAGTCTATAGATATGAGTTTGAAAAGTATCGCAAAAAGTTTACAGCCAGTAAACACAACAGTTACGATTGACGACAATTCGGAAGATGCTGTAAGAGACTTTCTAAATTCATTATATCAGAAAAATATTCAACAGGAGGAAATGAAAGATGACAATTAATGAGTTATTACCTATTTTAATACTGTTATTTGCGGTGTTTATCTTGGTATACACACTTACAACCAGAATTTTAGAAAGCTTTGAATATAAGTCAAAGATGAGAGCGACCAGTGAAATTATGAAGACTATGATTGAAAAAGGTCATAGTTACAATATTAATGACATCCAGAAGGCGTTAAAAAAGGAAGATAGGAATGCTATCGAAAGAAAATAACTGAACAAAGGGGGACACAAATACGAATGACTATTGGAAATGATTACAAAAATCCAGAGGGTTATCCAGATCCAACAGCATATAAAGCTATAAACAATGTAGAGAAAAGCTCGTCAGAAGACAAAGAACGTTTTCGCAAGCTCTTAAATACTATATTTGCCACATGCGAGTTGGCTGGATTTCATATTGAGGGAAGAATTGCTATAAAAGACTGTAAAACAGGTAAAATTTGGAGGTAACGGTATGGAATACGATGATATTTTACAGACATTATGTGATGCGTGGGAAAGAGTTAAGGAAATTATGAAGAAAATTGCCGAACGATTAAGGGAGCTTTTCAGGAAATTATCTAAGGTTATTGAGCCTGGAAAGCCTATAAAGGTGACGAATTATCGATGTTATAGAGACTTTTATGTTCGTACAGAGTATACATATATTCCAATATTCCGCAGAAATATGCCGTATCACAGAAGAAATTTTTAAGATTTGGAGGTGAATTTGCAGGTGAATAAGCGTGGAAGACCGCCTAGAGATGACGGAGAAGTGAAAAATAAGCAGTATAGACTAAGATTATCGGACGGTGAGGAGTCTATTTTGGATGAATTATCGACTGAATATGGTATGCCAAAGGCTGAAATTCTGAGAAGAGGGCTTCGAATGCAACATAATTTGCTGAGACATACCGGGTAAATTGATGAAAAATGGCTGAATTCTTGGATATCCATTTAATCATTTTTGGTCATTTTCTGCCCACTTTTGGGAAAATAAAAACGGGCAGAGACTGAAAAATTTGGGCAAAAGTGTGAAAAATATTTAATGGATATCCAACTTTGGTCAAAAATTTGGGTTTTCTGCCCACTTTTTAAAACGTTTTTGTCCATAAACTGAATGCCCGCAAACCCAGTATTTATGCGGGTTCTGAGTTCTTGGATATCCAACTTTGGTCAAAAACCCACTTTTTTTTCAACTTTAATGCGAAGAAAAAGTTTAATAAATATATATAATTAGCAAAAATTTTTGGGTTTTTGTCCAAGAAGGTAGTTCCAGCTCAAGAAGTGACTTTAAATTTATATTTGAATGTGGTATACTAAATGAGACATATTATCTTATTATATATTTTATTTTGCGTTTCCGTATTGATATGTTATATGAGAGGAGTAATACAATGAACGAAAAAAATGATAGTGCAATTAAGCCGATTGAAATCTTCAATATAGAGGCTTGTGATGAGTTACCAATTAAAAGTAAATTGAAAAAATTAGAATTGTCTTCTAATCAGAAAGCATGTATTAGCATGTTGCACCAGGAACTTCCATCATTGATGGCAACTCAGGCGTTATCAAATGCATATGTTTTGAATCTTCCAAAAGGTGTTTCAGTATCGGATTTAATGCATTATAAAAACGGAGGGTTGGGTACACCATTTTTTGGGGAACATGGAATTGCTGGATATGCATCAATAAGTCGAATGAAACAACAGGCGATATTGATGGGGGCTTTTAGTGTAATGGCAATGGCTTCGGGACAATATTTCTTAAAAAATATTAATAATAATCTGACAGTTATTAATCAAAAAGCAGATAAGATTCTTGAGTTTCTTTATGGGGATAAAAAAGCTGAGTTGATGTCAGAAGTTAGTTTTGTTAATTCTGCATATCAGAATTACAATTCAATCATGGGATATGATAATCAGAGAACAGCAACAATTATTAGCCTACAGGCAGCAAGAAAAACAGCGGTAAAAGATATAGAGTTCTATATATCAGATTTGGATTCTTTAGTAAAGTCTAAAGACAGTAATGATTTAGAACAGTTTGTTAATAAAGCTTTTAAGATTAAAGATTGTTTACAATTATCAGTACAACTGTATTGCATGAGCACTATACTTGAAGTCTTTTACTCACAAAATTTTGAAACAGATTATATTACTTATGTTGAAAAAGATATTCTTACATATATCGATAAGTGTGAAAAACGTCTTTTATCCAGTTTCTCGGCTATAGAGATGTATGTTATAAATTTTAAAGGAAATCCACTAAAGAAAATTGACAAATCCATTTATGAGAATCGAATTGCTGAATATGTAGAGTTACTTGGAAATGGAAAAGAGTTCATTGAGCGAAAACCATTGCAATCAGTTTTACAGTCTTGCCTACAAAATCAAGTATGTTATTTGGATAAGGATGGAGAATTATATTTAAAGATTGCATAATAAACATAAATAACTTTATTGAACAGAGATGCTTAATTGTGTCTCTGTTTTTTTTTTTTTTTGCACGCGAAAAATACATTCCCTTTTATGAGGAGAGAGGTAAAATATGCATTTTTAACAGCATTCACTTTCTCTTTTGATATTTGTGAAAGGAGCTTACAAAATGTTAGAAAACAAATTCCAGGCTAATTTAATTAAAGAGCTTAAGAAACTTTTTCCTGGATGCATCGTTATGAAGAATGATGCGAGTTATATTCAAGGTATTCCAGACCTGCTAATTCTTTATAATGATAAGTGGGCTTCTTTGGAATGTAAAAAAAGCGCGTCGGCTAATAAACAACCTAATCAAGAATATTATGTGGGCCAAATGAACAGGATGTCTTTTTCCCGTTTTATTTGTCCAGAGAATAAGGAGGAAGTATTATATGAACTTCAACAATCATTCAAATCTTGAAGGACAACATGCTTTTCTTGGAGCTAGTAAATATCACTGGCTTAATTATAGTGAAGACAAAGTTGCCGATGCTTATAATAAATTTTTAGCAACACAGAAAGGCACTGTATTACATACATTTGCTGCACAGTGTATTTCTTTGGGACAGAAATTACCAAAGTCACAAAAGACTTTAAATATGTATGTTAATGATGCCATTGGTTATAAGATGACACCAGAACAGGCATTATTCTATTCTGAAAACTGCTTTGGAACAGCAGACTCAATTTCATACAGATCCGGATTACTTAGAATTCATGATTTGAAGACAGGAGTAATTCCGGCACACATGGAGCAGCTTATGATTTATGCCGCTCTTTTTTGTTTGGAATATAAAGTAAAACCTGCTGATATTGATATGGAATTAAGAATTTATCAGAACAACGAAGTTCTGTATCATAATCCAACAGCAGAAGATATTGTTCCAATTATGGATAAAATTATTACCTTTGATAAGGTCATAAGAAAAATAAAAGAACAGGAGGGTTAATCGATGAATCGAATAGCTAAAGTATTATCTCAGATTTCAGATGATATGCTTATGCATTATGGTGTCGCCAGAAGATCTGGTCGATATCCATGGGGTTCCGGAGATAACCCTTATCAGCATAGCGGAGATTTTCTGAGTCGTGTGCAGTCTTTAAAAAAGTCTGGTATGAGTGAAACAGATATTGCTAAGACTATGGGACTTACAACAACTCAGCTTAGAACACAAATGAGTCTGGCTAAAGATGAAAGAAGAGCAGTGCAGGTTGCAACAGCCAAAGACCTTAGAGAAAAAGGTTACAGTTTGAACGAAATTGCTGATAAGATGGGATTTGCAAATGACTCATCTGTAAGGTCTTTATTGAATGAAAATTCAGAAGCCAGAATGAATCAGGCGAAAGCCACTGCTGATGTTCTTAGAAAACTTATTGATGAAAAAGGTATGATTGATGTCGGTACCGGAGTTGAAAGAGAACTTGGAGTTTCAAAAGAGAAACTTAATCAGGCTCTTTATATTTTGGAAATGGAAGGTTATCCAATTTATGGAGGTGGAGTTCCACAGGTTACTAATCCTGGAAAGCAGACAAATATAAAAGTAATCTGCCCGCCCGGAACAGAGCATAAAGATATTTACAATTATGATGATGTGCATTCAGTAAAAGATTATATTTCTTATGATGGCGGTGAATCTTTCAGAAAAGGATTTGAATATCCTTCTAGTATGGATTCTAATCGACTTGCTATCAGATACAAAGAAGATGGCGGTATTAACAAAGATGGCGTTATAGAACTTCGTAGAGGAGTCCAGGATTTATCATTAGGCGATTCGCATTATGCACAGGTTCGAATAATGGTGGATGGAAAGAAATATCTGAAAGGAATGGCTGTCTATTCTGATGATATGCCAGATGGTGTTGATGTTATTTTCAATACCAATAAATCAAAAGCTGTTCCTAAAATGGAAGTTCTCAAGGATATTAAGAATGACCCAGATAATCCTTTTGGTTCTTTGATAAAGGAACATGGTGGTCAAAGCTATTACGATGACCCAAAAGGGAAATATACAGACCCTGTAACTGGAAAGAAACAGAGTTTGTCTTTAATCAATAAGAGAGCCGAAGAAGGAGATTGGGGCGAATGGAGTAAAACACTTCCATCTCAGTTCTTATCAAAACAGAGTCTATCTCTTATTAAAAAACAGTTGGGTCTAGCAACGGCAGATAAGCAGGCAGAATTTGATGAAATATGTTCATTAACTAATCCGACAGTTAAGAAAACTTTGCTTAAATCATTTGCCGATGATTGCGATTCTGCGGCAGTTCATTTACAGGCAGCATCATTACCACGACAGAAGTATCAAGTAATACTGCCATTGACAACTATCAAAGATAATGAAGTATATGCACCTAACTATAAAGATGGCGAAACTGTTGCTTTAATAAGATATCCTCATGGAGGAACATTTGAAATACCAATTCTTAAAGTTAATAATAAATTGGCAGAAGGTAAACGTGTATTAGGAAACACACCTGCTGATGCTATTGGTATTAATAAGAAAAATGCTGACAGATTATCTGGAGCTGACTTTGATGGCGATACAGTTATGGTCATTCCTTGTAATTCGTCTAATAGCAAAGTAAAGATTACTTCAACTCATCCGTTAAAGGGACTTGAAGATTTTGATACTAAGGATTCATATGGTCCAGATTCAAGCAAACCTGTCAAAATTGATTCAAAAGGTAAAGAATACTACACAAGAAATGGTAGAACTTATCAGAGAATGTCTAATACTCAGACTGAGATGGGTATGATATCTAACCTTATAACGGATATGACGTTGAAAGGTGCTACAGAACCAGAGCTAGCTAAAGCTGTTAGACATAGTATGGTTGTTATTGATGCTGAAAAACATAAGTTAGATTATAAACAGAGTGAAATCGACAATGATATTAAAACTTTGAAAAAGAAATACCAGGGTTCTGTAGATTCTAATGGGCATTATCATGAAGGAGCATCTACTTTGATTTTAATGTTACCAGTTTTAGGGTCTGTATACTCTTCTTTAACTTCCTTATAATTAATGAAGATGGTTCACTTAGCTATAAGGAAGTTAAAGAAGAGTATACAGACCCTAAAACTGGTAACATTAAAATCCGTACTCAAAAGAGTACAAAGATGGCTGAAGTTAAGGATGCTAGAGAATTATCATCTGGTACTCCACAGGAAGAAGTATATGCAAAATATGCAAATTCTATGAAATCTTTAGCAAATCAGGCAAGAAGAGAAATGGTTAATACTGGAAAAATTGCCTATTCTGCTTCTGCAAAAGCAACTTATCAGTCTGAAGTAGTTTCCCTTATGGGAAAATTAAATGTTGCTTTGATGAATGCCCCCCGTGAAAGACAAGCCCAGATTATTGCGAATGCCGAAGTTCAATCTAAGAAAAGAGATAACCCAGATATGACAAAGGCTGAAATTAAGAAGGCAAGTCAGCAGGCTCTTTTAAAAGCCCGTAATTCTGTAGGAGCTAAGAGAACTTCTATAGATATAACGGATAAGGAATGGGAGGCTATACAGGCTGGTGCTATCAGCGAGAACAAATTAACACAGATACTAAACAATACTAATATTGATGTTGTCAGACAAAAGGCTACTCCTCGTGCCACAACATCACTCAGTACAGCTAAACAGGGTAGAATTTCAGCTCTATCCGCATCTGGCTACAGTACATCTGAAATAGCCGAAGCTTTAGGAGTATCTACGTCAACTGTATCTAAGTATCTGAATGGAAAGGAGTGAATATAGAGAATGGATGTAACTAAGTGTGCATTGACCACAATTGATAACCCTTATGATCCGTTCGACCAGTTCACTGAATGGATGCTATATGACGAGGAGAAAGGCTATCACTCGACATCGTATCTCGGTCGCATCGCAAGGACATCGGATGAGCTATCGGATGAAGAGAATGACAAAGAGATCGAAAGAGCAATAGACGAAATCATCAAATATGATTTTAGAAACATATACAAGAAAGTGAAGAAAACACTAAAAATTACGCAGACTGTCTAAGGGTATAGGGGGGTGTCTAAAAAACATACCCCCACCCATATCGCGGCGGTCTTTATTTTTTCCCCAGAGGGAAATTTTTGAAAAATGTTCTGACATATCAGCAGGGTTTTAAAGAGTTTATAGGATTATTACTGAGCGGTGGCTGGCTCATCTTTAAAGGTTGTCTCCTTTCATATACAAGAGTGGTGCAATAGTCTCTGTAAACTCTTTAAAACCCTGCTGAAACTTTATATAAAGTGTGCGGAAATTACTTAAAAGGAGGCGGTAACTATGAGGAAAGTTAAGCCAGACTCATCTTCTGATACTGCCAGTCAGCGAATGCGACCAGCAATCACACCAGAAGCAAGACAGAAACAGATGATTTCTCTTGCAACTGATTGTGCTGAGGATTTAATGAGGTCTGGTAAGGCACCATCTCAGATTATTGTTCATTATTTAAAGCTTGGAACAAAACAGGCAGAGCTTGAATTAGAGAAGACAAAAAAAGAGTTAGCTCTAACAGAAGCAAAAACAAAAAGTATTCAATCTTCAGAGCAGGCAGAGGAATTATACAAGAATGCACTTGATGCTTTTAGAGGATACAGCGGACAGGATTCACAAAGGGAGAGTGACGAGTATGAGTGGGATGATTAAAACATATACTGAGCTTACCCGTTTACCGACATTTCAAGAAAGATTTGAATATTTGAAATTAGATGGTTCTGTTGGAATAGAGACATTTGGATTTGACAGATATTTGAATCAATTTTTTTATAACTCAAAAGAGTGGAAAAGGCTTAGAAATGAAATCATTGTCAGAGATAACGGATGCGATTTGGCATGTGATGGATATGAAATTCAAGGAAATATTATTATCCATCATATGAACCCAATTACACCAGAAGACATTATTAATAGAAATGATGACCTTCTTAATCCCGAGTATCTGATATCAACAGTATTGAATACTCACAATGCTATACATTATGGTGATTCAAGTTTATTACCACATGCACCTGTAGAGAGAAGAAAAAATGATATGTGTCCATGGAGACATTAGAAGGAGGTTACTTATGAGCGAAAAAAAAGCAAATCAGTCACTACAGACGGCATCTGTTACTAAGTCATCAGTAGATGCAGCAGATACTAATATAAAAAATGAAAATATTAAAATTTTTGGTGTTGTTGAGAACTGTGGTCAGTTAAGAATTAGAAAGGAGCCGGATAAAGAAGCAGACGTTATAGGAATAATTCCAGTTGGCACAATGGTAGATCTTATAACTGATGATATTATTGATGGATTCTATGCCATTCATACCGAAGCATGTTATGGCTATTGTATGTCTGATTTCATTCGGGTTACTCGAGCTGAAAAGGAGTAGTGTTATGGCAGCAGAGAATATTTCTGATAGTATATTGACTTCTGTGAAGAAGTTACTTGGCTTAACTGAGGAGTATGATGCTTTCGATGTAGACATAATTATGCACATAAATTCGGTATTTACTATATTAACTCAGTTAGGTATCGGTCCATCAGATGGCTTTATGATAGAGGATAAGAATAATAAATGGTCTGAATTTATTGAAGATATGAGATTGTATCAGCTTGTGAAATCTTATGTGTGGTTGAAGGTAAAATTATTATTTGACCCACCTATGAATTCAGCTGTTATGGAGTGTTATAAAGCTCAGATTAATGAATATGAGTGTCGTTTACGAACTGTAAGTGAGACTGAGGATTAAACCTTCGCAACTATTACATCCCCTCTTATGAGAAAGATAAACTTTAACTCATGAAAGGAGATTTTATTATGTTTAATAAGAATAAGGTCGAAATTATTGATTTCAAAAAAGAGGAGAAGAAACGTCAGCGAAAAGCAAAAATTCAGAACAAGATTAATAGTGTTACTAATTGGATTAGTGATAACAAAGAAGTTGTTCTGCTTGTTGGTCCAGGTTTACTGGCTTGCACAACAGCTGGAATTAAGGCTGTAAGCAAACATGTGAATTTACACAAAGAGCAGAATTTAAAGGATTTGTATTGCTATGACAGATCATTAGGACATTATTGGAGATTGAGACGAGAATTAACTAACGCTGAATGGGTCGAAATTGATAAGAGAAAGAAAAATGGAGAACGATTAGCAGACATATTGGATGAATTAAAAGTGTTAAAGTAAATATTCAATCATGACGGGGGACTATGGAAACATAGTCTCTTTTTGTTTTCGTAAAAAATGGAGGTGAATAATCAAAATGGATAATAAATTAGAACACCATGGAATCAAAGGAATGAAATGGGGAGTACGTCGTTACCAGAATAAAGATGGCTCTTTAACTTCTATTGGAAGAAAAAAGCAATCAGATGATAGCGAAAAAAAGAAAGCCATTTCGTCGAGTATAAAGAAAAAAATGGCAGTAGCGGCAGTAAGTACAGCGACGATTGCAGCCGCAGCATACTATGTTCATAAAAATCCCGAAAAAATTGGGCAGGCAATGTCAAAGTTTAAAGGGGTTAAGATGAAAGACCTCAGTCAGAAAGCAGCCGATAAGGGTAAGGAATATGTTAAGAATGCTGTTAAAGGTGCCAAGGAGGGCGCAGAAGAAGCAATCAAAGAGGCACCTAAGAAAGCTGCGAAAGCAGTTGTAACTGGCGTTGTCTTAAATCAAACAAAAAAAGCTCTTGATTCAGCAGTAGGTAAGGAAGAAAGTGCAAAAATATTCCAGGCAAATGATAATAAGAAAATTGGAAAATTCTGGAAAGTGTCACCTGATGACAAAGATGACGATGATTAACTAATCGAAAGGAAGACACAATATGGCATTATCGAACACAGCCGTCCCGATATATTACGGCATGTTTAGAGATGCCGTTATTCGAGGCGAGATACCAGTTAATAAGGAAATCTCTATGGAGATGAACCGTATTGATGACCTTATTGCAAATCCTGGTGTTTATTATGATGACAAAGCAGTAGAAGGATTCATCTTATATTGCGAAAACGAATTAACACTTACCGATGGTTCTGATTTGAATCTTCTTGATTCGTTTAAAGTATGGTCTGAACAAATTTTTGGCTGGTATTATTTCGTTGAAAGAAGTGTCTATGAACCGTCTGAAGATGGTCATGGCGGACATTATGTCAAAAAACATATCCGAAAAAGGCTTATTAACAAGCAGTACCTCATAGTAGCACGAGGTGCCGCAAAATCTATGTATGGTTCTTGTTTACAGAACTATTTTCTTAATGTCGATATCACGACAACACACCAGATTACAACTGCACCAACAATGAAACAGGCAGAAGAAGTTCTGTCGCCTATTCGTACAGCTATTACTCGTTCGAGAGGACCATTTTATAAATTCCTTACAGATGGTTCAATAATGAATACCAGTGGTTCAAAAGCCAATAGAGTTAAATTGGCATCGACCAAGAAAGGAATAGAAAATTTTCTTACCGGTTCGTTATTGGAAATTCGTCCGATGAGGATAGACAAGCTACAGGGATTGCAGCTCAAGGTTGCAACTGTTGATGAATGGTTATCCGGAGATATCAGAGAAGATGTAATAGGTGCTATTGAACAGGGTGCATCAAAGGTAGATGATTATTTGATTGTTGCTATTAGCTCTGAGGGTACAGTCCGTAATGGAGCTGGCGATACAATCAAAATGGAATTACAGGACATCCTAAAAGGTGAATATATTAACCCTCATGTTTCTATCTGGTGGTACAAACTTGATTCTGTTGAAGAAGTTTCAAATCCAGATATGTGGTTGAAGGCTAATCCAAACTTAGGAAAGACAGTCAGCTATGAAACGTATCAGCTTGATGTTGAAAGAGCAGAGAAAGCCCCAGCAGCAAGAAATGATATACTTGCAAAACGATTTGGTCTGCCGATGGAAGGTTATACGTATTACTTCACATATGAAGAAACTCTGCCACATCGAAAAAGAGATTTTTGGCAGTTGCCATGCTCTTTAGGTGGAGATCTATCACAGGGAGATGACTTCTGTGCATTTACGTTTCTGTTTCCATTATCTAATGGTGCATTTGGTGTAAAGACACGAAATTACATAACGCAGAGAACATTAATGAAATTACAGTCTGCAATGAGATTGAAGTATGAAGAGTTCATTAAAGAAGGTAGTCTTATTGTTATGGAAGGAACTGTCCTGGATATGATGGATGTATATGAAGATTTGGATAACTACATTATTGAAAGTGGTTACGATGTAAGGTGTTTTGGGTACGACCCATATAACGCAAAAGATTTCGTAGAACGTTGGACACAGGAAAATGGTGTATTTGGTGTAGAAAAAGTAATCCAGGGAGCTAAGACAGAATCAGTTCCACTTGGAGAATTAAAGAAATTATCAGAAGATAGAATGCTTCTGTTCGATGAAGAGCTTATGACATTTACGATGGGAAACTGTATCACTTTAGAGGATACTAACGGAAACCGTAAATTGTTAAAGAAAAGATATGATCAGAAAATTGATGCAGTGGCAGCTATGATGGATGCCTATGTCGCATATAAGCTCAATCGAGATATGTTTGAATAAGGAGGAAAAATTCAAAATGGAATTAACAGTTGGCTCCAGACTGAAACACGCCTGGAATGCATTTCTGAATCGAGCCCCCACCTCCAATTATCAGTATGGTATAGGTGGAGGATATGCATATCGACCAGACAGATTCAGACTTACAAGAGGAAATGAGCGTTCTATCGTGACCTCTGTTTACAATCGAATAGCTTTAGATGTAGCCGCCATTAACATTCAGCATGTTCAGTTGGATGATGAAGGGCGGTTTTTAAATGTTATAAAATCAGGGCTTAATGATTGTTTATCGTTAGAGGCAAATCTTGACCAGACAGGAAGAGCATTCATACAGGATGTAGTTATGTCAATGATGGATGAAGGTGTTGTAGCGATAGTACCTGTTGACACTACAATCGACCCAGATATATCTAACGGATTTGATATAACGTCAATGCGGGTAGGAAAAGTGGTTGATTGGTATCCACAGCATGTAAAGCTGGAGGTATATAACGAACAGACAGGTGTAAGGCAGACAATTACTATGCCAAAGAGAAGCGTAGCAATTATTGAAAACCCGCTTTATGCCGTTATTAATGAACCGAATTCTACAATGCAGAGATTGGTTCGAAAATTGAATCTTTTGGATGCTGTTGATGAACAGAGCAGTTCTGGAAAATTAGATTTAATTATCCAGTTGCCATATGTTATCAAATCGGATGCAAGAAGAAAGCAGGCTGAACTTCGAAGGAAAGATATAGAAGAACAGTTATCCGGCTCAAAGTATGGAATTGCGTATATTGATGGAACGGAGCATGTTACACAGTTAAATCGTTCAGTTGAGAATAATCTGATGAAGCAGATTGAATATTTGACGAGTATGCTATATAGCCAGTTAGGTATCACTCAGAGCATATTAGATGGAACAGCAGACGAGAAGACAATGCTTAACTACTACAATAGGACAATAGAACCCATTTTGTCGGCGATTGTTGATGAAATGAAACGTAAGTTCCTTACAAAGACAGCTCGCACAAAGAATAAGTCAATTAAGTTCTTTAGAGACCCATTCAAACTTGTACCGATAAGTGAAATCGCTGAGATAACGGATAAGTTTACGAGAAATGAAGTAGCATCATCTAATGAAATGCGTCAGGTAATTGGATGGAAACCATCTGATGACCCTAAGGCAGACGAATTGAGAAATAGTAACATATCACAATCTGATTCTGGAATCGCAACTCAGACTGATGATGAAAATCAAGATATAGGAGGAGAAATTCAAAATGAAGTATGATTTTGGTGGCTATGCCACACGAAATGACCTTACTTGCAGTGATGGTCGTGTAATTAAAAAAGATGCTTTTAAAGCACAGAATGGACAGACCGTGCCATTAGTATGGAATCACAATCACGATGATGTAAATGATGTACTTGGATTAGCACATCTTGAAAATCGTAAAGATGGTGTGTATGCGTATTGCGAATTTAATGACACGGATAATGGCAGGACAGCAAAAGAGCTGGTACAGCATGGCGATGTAAAGTCACTTTCAATCTTTGCAAACCAGTTAATGCAGAAAGGTTCAGATGTAATTCATGGATTAATCAGAGAGGTTAGTCTTGTACTTGCTGGAGCTAATCCTGGAGCTTTTATTGATGATGTAATTGCTCATGGAGAAGATGGTTCTGGGATTATCGCTTGTTATGATGAGGGCATAACAGTATTTATGCACTCTGATGACAAACCAGATGACGAAGAGAAAACTAAGGATCCAGAAGATAAGAAAAAAGAAAAGTCCGAAGATGATGAGACTGTAGAAGATGTCTTTGACTCACTTACAGAAAAGCAGAAGACTGCTGTATATGCCGTTATCGGGACAATTATGGAAGATAATGAAAACAATGATAACTCAGATGATAATGAAGGAGGAAATGATAAAATGGCGATGAAACATAACGTATTTGAGAACAGTGCACAGGCACAGGATAACACACTTTCTCATGCTGACCAGGTAGCTATAATTGAGACAGCAAAGATGAGAACAGTTGGTACTTTTAAGAATGCATTACAGATGTATGCAGAGGAGAATGCACTTCAGCATGATGCAACTAGCAGTGGTGTTGCAACAGGAGACCTTTCTAAGCTTTTCCCAGAGTATGCAGAGGTAAGACCTGGTGCACCGGAGCTTATTACTAATGATCAGGGTTGGATTAGTACTGTTATTTCTAAGGTACATAAGTCACCTATGTCAAGAATCAGAACAACACAGGCTGATATCAGAAATATTGACACTCTTAAAGCTCATGGCTACCAGAAAGGAAAGCAGAAGAAGTTAGCAGGAAACTTCAATCTTGTAAGAAGAACAACAGACCCACAGACTATTTATGTAAAGAATGCACTTAACAGAGATGACATTGTTGATATCACCGATTTCGATTATGTTGCATATCTGTACAGCATTGACCGTATGAACCTTAACGAGGAGCTTGCTAAGGCAATTATGATTGGTGACGGTCGTGATGATGGTGCAGAGGATAAAATCTTCCCAGAGCATATCAGACCAATCTGGCTTGATGACGACCTTTACACAATTCATACCGATCTCGATATTACAACTATGAAGGCTGAGCTTCAGGGAACAAATACAGGAGCAAACTTCGGTGATAACTATGTGTACGCTGAAGCAATGGTACAGACATTACTCTATGCAAGAGAGAACTATAAGGGAACTGGTACACCAGACTTATACTGCACACCGCATATGGCAAATGTAATGCTTCTTGCAAGAGATTTGAACGGTAGAAGAATCTACTCTTCTAAGGCTGAGCTTGCTACAGCGTTAAATGTTGACAGAATCAATACAGCCGAGCAGTTTGCTAACAAGACAAGAAAGACTTCAGATGGAAAGACAAAGAAGCTTATTGCTCTTATCGTAAATCTTCAGGATTATTCTCTTGGAGCGACAAAGGGTGGAGAGATTACACACTTTACTCAGTTCGATATCGACTTTAACCAGGAGAAATCACTTCTTGAGACACGCTGCTCTGGAGCTCTTACAAGAATCTACTCAGCAATTGCTATTGAGGAAGATGTCACAGATACTAAGGGTCAGCATACTGACGGCTTAGCAGGCTAAGATAAATCTTAGAAAGGAAATTTCAAAATGAGTAAATTTTTTGGAGCAATTGGTTATTCCGTATCAGAAGAAACAGCTCCCGGTGTATGGACAGACCATATTGTAGAGCATAATCATTATGGTGATGTTAATAGGAGTAAGGCTCAGCACGAAACCGGAACATCACTTAATGATAACCTTAATATTTCAAATGAGTTTAGTATTATTGCTGACCCGTTTGCTTATGAGAATTTCCAGAATATGCGATATATCGTATTTATGGGGGCTAAGTGGAAAATTACGAGCGTAGAAGTTCAGTATCCACGATTAATTCTGACAGTTGGAGGTGTTTATAATGAGCAGACGACTTAAACTGCATAGTATTCTTTGCGGCATATTAGATTGCCCAGAGAGAGGAAAAGAATGTCGAGCTTATTTTCAGCCGCCAGCATCTGTTAGTATGAAATACCCTGCCATTGTGTATGCCCTTAATGGAAAAGATAAGAGGCACGCCGATGACAGGGTTTATTTGTCTTCAAATCGTTATTCGGTGACAGTTATAGATAGTAATCCGGATAGCGACATAGTAGACAAAGTATCTGAGTTACCAATGTGCAGGTTCAATACAGCCTATACCAAGGATAATTTGAATCATACAGTATATGAAATTTATTATTAGGAGGAAATTAACATGCCAAAACTTACATGGGATAATGAAGGTGAGCGATTGTTTGAAACTGGTGTCAGTGAAGTCGCTCTTTACCCATTTCAGACAAATGGCTATACAAAGGGTGTTGCTTGGAATGGTGTAAGTTCTATTACAGACAGTCCTGGAGGAGCAGAGTCAAATAAGATTTATGCAGATAACATCGAGTATCTAAATCTTATGTCTGCTGAAACAGCTGGAGGAACTATTGAAGCATACATGGCTCCGGATGAGTTTGCAGAATGTGATGGTTCTGTAGAGGTTGCGCCTGGAATACATGCAGGTCAGCAGAACCGTAAGAAGTTTGGTCTTGCATATAAGACTATTCTCGGAAATGATACAGAGTCAAATGACCATGGCTATAAGCTTCACTTAGTATGGGGGTGTCTTGCTTCTCCATCAGAGAAACAAAATTCATCTGTAAATGAGAGTCCAGAGCCATTGGCTATGTCCTGGGAATATAGTGCAACACCTGTTAAAGTTACTGCGGCTGTTAAGGGCAAGAAGCTTAAAGCAACAGCAACAATGACATTCGATTCAACAAAGGTAGATGCCACAAAGCTTCAGAAGCTGGAAGGTATTCTTTATGGAACAGATAGTTCTGGATCAACTGAGCCAAGACTTCCAATGCCTGATGAAATCATTTCCATGATGACAACAGAAGGTTAATTAAATATTCAGTCTATGCGACGTATTCAGTTCGGCTGGCGTCGCTTTTTTATTTGAAAGGAGAAATTCAAAATGCATAAAGAAACTATTACTTATGTTGATTTCAATGGAACAGAAAGAACAGAAGACCATTATTTCAACCTTAGCAAAACAGAGATTACGGAGTTAGAGGTAAGTATGCCTGGTGGTCTCGCAGAGTATCTCATGGGAATTGTAAATGCTAAGAATGTTCCGGAAATTATGGCTTCATTTAAGAAAATTATTTTATCTGCATACGGCATCAAGTCGGCAGATGGAAGAAGACTTGAAAAAGGGGAAGAAATCAGTAAAGCGTTCACAGAATCACCGGCATATGACGTGCTGTTTCAGAGATTATTCTTATCTGGAGATGTTAATGCTGCTTCTGATTTCATTAATGCAATCATTCCACAGATTAAGGATGATGCAGCACAGTCGGCAGCAGAGAATAAGAATTTAACAGTTGTTTCGGGAACCGCACAGTAAATTCATTTGAGAGGTGTACAGATGCTTAATATTGTAATACCTTCAGTTGAATTATGGGATGAAAAGAATGAACAGTTCATCCATACAAAGGAACAAAAATTACAGTTAGAGCATTCTTTGGTTTCAGTTGCTAAATGGGAAGCTAAGTGGAATAAGCCTTTTATAAATAAAAAAGAGAAAACCACTGCGGAAATTATTGACTATGTGCGATGTATGACCATTACGCAGAATGTACCAGACGATTGCTACAACTATTTAACAATAGCAAACATAGAAGAAGTGAACAGGTATATCGCGTTACCAATGACTGCTACTTGGTTCACTGAAACAAAAAAGAAAGTAACAACAAATCGAGAGCAGATTACAGCGGAACTTATTTATTACTGGATGATTAGTTTCAATATTCCTATGGAATGTCAGAAATGGCATTTGAACAGATTGCTTACTTTGATAAGGGTATTCAATGAGAAGAATCAACCTAAAAAGAAAATGAGTCAGCAGGAACTATATCGTCAGCACGCTGCAATAAATGCTGCAAATAGAAAGAGATTTCATTCAAAAGGATAGGAGAGAATAAGTATGAATATGCCAATAATAAACACTAAGTATGAACATGTTAATGATTTTGTTAATACACTCGCACCTGTTGTATGTAATGCATGTGTGAAATATATAAGGGAAGGAAAAAAGACTATAAGTCCAGCTGTTATCATTGCACAGGCAGCTAAAGAATCAGGGTGGAACTTAAACGCTTCTTCATTGTTTGGAATAAAAGGAAGTGATATTGAATGCGATACTACTGAATATATTGATGGAAATTATGTGAGTATTAGGGATAGTTTTGTAAAATATCCAGATGTTACAAGGGCTGTATATGGCTATTTGGATTTGATGCAGTGGAATAACTACGATGACGCCACATCTGCTAATACACCCGAGGGAGAATTATACGGTCTCACTAATGCTGTTAATGGAACAGATAGAGATGAAAATGATAATTGGGTAGGTTACAATTACGCAACAGCTCCTGATTATTATGAAACTACATTAGACATAATAAATGATTTCGGATTAAGAATGTTTAATGATTATTTAAGCAGCATTCTCAATGAATCATCTAATACACCAAGTGATGATATAGATGAGTCTGTAGTAGATGCAATATATCGCGGCGAATATGGAAATGGGGAAGAACGCAAGCAGAAACTTGCATCCGCAGGATATAGCTGGGCTGACTATCAGGCAGCTGTAGAAGCAAAATACTATTCGGATAATGCAGAAGAATCAGAGGAAGACAATGACACATCTGAGGAAAATACAGATGAAAGATATGCAACAGTAGAGCCAGGTGGTTCATTCTGTCAGATTGCAAGAGATTATTTAGGCGATGAATGCAGGGCTCAGGAACTGGCAGAGTATAATAATATGACATTAGATACTATGTTATATGCAGGTATGGAATTAAAACTTCCTTGCTAAATAATAATTTTTGAGGAATATATCATGATAAGTTTCAGACAAAAGGGCGATTTCCATAAACTCACCAGGTATCTGGAAAGAGTGGAAGAAGTAGCACGAATAGGGGACCTTGATAAATACGGTCGCCAAGGTGTGGCAGCCCTTGCGTCTGCTACGCCGAGAGATACTGGAAAAACTGCAAATTCATGGAATTACGAAATAAAACAGGAGAAGGGTTCGGTATCTATTAGTTTTTATAACACGAATATTCAAAATGGAGTTCCAATTGCAATTATCTTGCAGTATGGACATGGAACTCGTAACGGAGGCTGGGTACAGGGTCGAGATTATATCAATCCTGCTATTCAGCCTATTTTTGACGAAATTGTCAAGTCGGCGTGGAAGGAGGTTACAAGTTTATGAGTACAACTGTTGACCAAAGAGTCGTAGAAATGCGATTTGACAATAAGCAGTTTGAAAATAATATTCAGACAAGCTTATCTTCGATAAACAAACTTAAAAAGAGTTTGAATATGGAGGGAGCAACAAAAGGACTTGAAAGTATTGAAAAAGCCTCCGGTAAGATAAATTTTTCTGGGTTAGCAAATGCTGTTGAAACTGTTAATGCAAAATTTTCAGCATTAGAGGTAATGGCTATTACAGCTTTAGCAAATATTACAAATTCAGCAGTAAATGCTGGAAAGAGCATTATGTCGGCGTTGACTATTGATCCTGTAAGAACAGGTTTTGAGGAATATGAAACACAGATTAATGCTGTTCAGACAATCTTAGCAAATACCTCATCAAAGGGGACGACCCTTGACCAGGTTAATAATGCATTGGATGAGTTAAACCACTATGCTGATATGACTATTTACAATTTTACGGAGATGACACGTAATATTGGTACTTTCACAGCAGCCGGCGTTGATTTGGACACTTCTGTTTCCGCAATCAAAGGTATTGCAAACCTTGCCGCCGTATCTGGTTCAAATTCACAGCAGGCAAGTACGGCAATGTATCAGTTATCACAGGCATTGGCAGCAGGAACAGTTAAATTGCAGGACTGGAATTCAGTTGTAAATGCTGGTATGGGTGGTCAAGTATTCCAGGATGCCTTAAAAGAAACAGCAAGAGTGCATGGAATAGCTATTGACGACATGATTAAAGATGAAGGGTCATTCAGAGAAACTTTACAGAAAGGTTGGCTGACATCAGATATTTTAACTGAGACATTATCGAAGTTTACTGGTGACTTAAATGAGGAACAGCTCAGAACAATGGGTTATACTGACGAACAGATAGCATCAATAATCAAAATGGGTCAAACAGCAAATGATGCCGCTACCAAAGTAAAGACATTTACTCAGTTATTTGACACATTAAAGGAAGCCGCACAGTCTGGCTGGACTCAGAGTTGGGAAATTATCGTTGGTAACTTTGAAGAAGCGAAAGAGCTACTTACAGAGATGAGTGATACATTCAGTGCGATTATAAATTCATCAGCGGATGCCAGAAATAGTATGTTACAGGGTTGGAAAGACTTAGGTGGAAGAACAGCACTTATAGAAGCGGCAAGAAACGCTTTTGAGGGAGTGCTTAGTATTATCAAACCAGTGAAAGAAGCATTTCGCGAAATCTTCCCTCCGATGACAGCACAACAACTATACAATATTACAGATGCGTTAAGAAATTTTACAGCACATCTGAAACTAAGTGATACAAATTCAGAAAATTTGAAGAGAACATTTAAAGGTTTGTTTGCAGTAATTGACATTGTTAAACAGGCTTTCGTTGCTGTAGCGAAAGGTGTTGGTTCTCTTTTAGGTGGAACTGGCGATTTAGCAAGTTCTATTTTATCAGTTACAGCACGTTTTGGAGATTGGCTGGTAAAACTTGATGATACTATAAAGAAAACGAATATATTTAACGCAGCTATACAAGCAGTTGTTAAATTTATAAAAACAGGTGTGGCAGTAGCAACAGATTTAATCGACAAAGCTGTTGACGCAGTCGCAAGATTCGTAAATGCTATAAAGCAGAAATATGATACTGGCGGATTTGCAGTTATTCATTCCGTTTTGGAAAGAGTACATACAAGAATGTCAGAAGTTGGAGAAGCTGCTGATGGAATGCGAAGTGGAGTTGAAATTGCAATTGGTGCAATGGGTAAGGCACTCGAAAATTCTAAGTTTTTACAAGCCCTCCAGGCATTATGGGATGGTGTAAAGACTATTGGAAATGGTATTACAAAAGCAATGAAAACTCTTGCAAGTGGATTTGTAGAAGATATCAATAATGTCAATTTCTCAAGTGTGTTCGATGTTCTCAGTGGAATTTCATTAGCTGGAATTGCGGTTGGAATTAATAAATTTCTTAAAGGGATTACAGATGCAGTGAGTGATGTTACGAAACTAACAGACCAAATCAAGGGAATTCTTGATAGTGTTAGAGGTTGTTTTGAAGCATATCAGACACAATTGAAAGCAGGAACTTTAATTAAGATTGCAAGTGCAATTGCTATTCTCACAGGGGCTATAGTAGTTCTCTCACTTATTGATTCTGCAAAATTAGCATCAGCTATTACAGCTATGACTGGATTGTTTGCTGAACTTATGGTATCTATGGCTATCTTTACAAAGATAAGCGGAGACCTTAAAAAAGCTGGAAAGACAACTACAATTATGTTGGGTTTATCAGTTTCAGTGTTAATTCTTGCATCAGCGTTAAAAAAGATTGCATCTTTGAGTTGGAATGAGATAGCGAAAGGACTTACTGGTATTACTGTAATTTCTGGCGTTTTGGCAGGAGTTGCAAAAGTTATTTCAAAAGATGAAAAGATAATTACCAAAGGTGCTTTTAACCTTATATTTCTATCGACAGCTGTTAAGATATTAGCATCTGCCTGCAAGGATATATCAAAACTTAGCTGGGGAGAACTTTGTAAGGGACTTACTGGAGTAGGTGTCCTGATGGCAGAGATAGCTTTATTCTTAAATACAGCTAAATTTAGTGGGAAAGTAGTATCAACAGCAACAGGAATTCTTGTGTTGTCAGCCGCTATAAAAGTATTAGCATCTGCCTGCAAAGATTTAGGCTCTATGCAGTGGAGTGAGATTGGAAAAGGGCTTACAAGTATTGGTATATTACTTGCAGAAATTGCAACATTTACAAATCTTACAGGTAATGCTAAGCATGTTGTATCAACAGGAGTTGCGTTAATTGCTATTTCAAGTGCTATGAAAATTATGGCATCGGCTGTAGGGGATTTTGGTTCTATGCAGTGGGATGAAATTGGTAAGGGATTGACTGCTATGGCAGGAGCATTGGTAGAAATTGCATTAGCAATCAAATTAATGCCTAAAAATATGGTATCAACCGGTGTTGGTCTTATTGTAGTTGCTAGTGCTCTTACAATGTTATCAAATGTTCTAAGTACAATGGGAAATTTGACATGGGAAGAGATTGGAAAAGGACTTGTTACTATGGGAGTAGCGTTAGCGGAATTGTCGATTGCGTTAAATCTTATGAACGGAACATTGGCTGGTTCAGCAGCGTTACTTATTGCAAGTGCTTCATTAGCCGTATTGGCTCCAGTGCTTAGTATATTAGGAGCTATGAGTTGGAAAGCAATTGCTAAAGGCTTAATTTCCTTAGCAGGTGCATTTACAATTATAGGTGTGGCAGGAGCTGTATTATCACCGATAGTTCCAAGTATTCTGGCGTTAGCAGGAGCATTCACACTTATAGGCGTAGGCGTTGCTGCGACAGGAGCAGGCTTATTAGCTGCTGGACTTGGATTACAGGCACTTGCTGTTGGACTTACGGCGATAGCTGCGGCTGGAACAGCAGGAGCGACAGCACTTGTAGCGGCATTGGCAGTCATTATTACAGGCGTGGCAGATTTGATTCCGGCAGTATTGGTGAAATTGGGAGAGGGAATTGCTGAGTTCTGTGTTGCATTAGCAGGGGCATCATCACAAATTTTAGAGTCGCTTGTCGTTATTATTACTGCTTGTCTGTCGGCGATATCAAATGTGGTACCTCAATTGGTCGAAGTTCTCGTAACATTGTTGGTTACAACTCTTCAAACTTTGGCTGAGCATACGCCAGAAATTGTACAGGCTGTATTTGATATTCTGATTGCATGTCTACAGGGAATTGCAGATAATATCGGAATGGTGATTCAGACTGCTATAGATATTGTGCTAAATTTCATCGACGGAATAGCTCAAAAATTACCAGATGTGATTCAATCTGGTGTTAATTTGCTCTTGAGTTTCATCGAAGGAATTATTAGTGCTATCGATAATAACTCTGAGCGATTAGCAAATGATATACGAAATTTGTTTAAAGCATTGATTCGTGCAGCGGTTCTTGTACTTACTGGTGGAGTTGTTGATATTAAAGAAATAGGTTCAAAAATAATGGATTCTGGATTGATTCAGGGTATCAAAGATAAATTATCGCATTTAAAAGAGGCTTTTCAAAGCTTGTTATCAGATGCCAAACAGGTTATTTATGATAAAATAGATGACTTTAAAGATGTAGGAAAGCATATTATAGGTGGACTTATAAATGGTATCGCAGATAAAGCTTCTGATTTAGCTGACTCAGCAATTAACGCAGCAAAGAGTGCTGTGAATGGAGTAAAGAATTTCCTTGGTATTCATTCACCATCGAGGGTATTTGCTGAAATCGGTAGGTATGCTGACGAAGGCTTTGTCAATGGTGTAAAAGCTTATGCCGGAAAAGTATCTGACGCTACTGTTGATATGGGAAAAGGTGCTGTTGGAGCAATGTCTGACACACTTTCAACTATTGCAGATTTGGTTAGTTCAGATATAGACGCAGAGCCTACTATAAGACCGGTAATGGATCTGTCAAATATTCAAAATGGTGCTAATCAGTTATTTAGTATGATGAAGAGTGTTGATGGGTATTCGTTATCCGGTTCATTAGACATTGCCAATAGAACCGGCAGTCGTATTAATGAAGTAAGAAGTAAAGCAACTGATAACTCCAGTGTGTTAGATAAGATTTCGGATGCAGTTGGAAACTTTAATAGTGGAAATTCATTTGAAAATACATTCAATATCACAGGAAGTAATCCTAAAGAAATTGCAGAGGAAGTATCAAATATTATTCAGAGACAAGTTGAAAGGAGGGATGCTTCATGGGCGTAATTATTTACAATGGCATTTCGTCAGAAGAATTCGCTATCCAAGTGGAGCACCCACCTGGATATGAAACTCCGGAAAAGGACTATGAAGTTACACATATTCCTGGAAGAAACGGAGATATTTACGTCGATAAAGGGTCATATAAGAATGTATCAAGAAGTTATGACATAGCTATTGGTGCTGAAAATAAGGATTTTATAATGATGGCAAATTTTATTTCGGAGTGGCTTAATTCCGCATCTGGATATGCTAAGTTGGAAGATTCATATGAGCCGGAATATTATCGACTTGCTGCTTATAAGAGTGGCGGAACAATCGAAAACATATTACAGCACGCTGGGCGTATTACAGTCGCATTTGATTGTAAACCTCAGCGTTTTCTTAAATCTGGTGATAATCCAGTAATTGTTAGGGCAACGAGCAAATTAAGAAATCCCACAGGATTCAAGTCGCTTCCTATTATAAAAGTGAACGGTTCTGGAAAGGGTGAACTGAGAATCGGTGATTATGTTATTACCATTTCCAATATTAGTTCGTATCTAACAATTGATAGTGAGTTACAGGATGCCTATAAAGGGACTACAAATTGTAATTCACTTGTAACTTTGAGCAACGGATTTCCGAAACTTATAAAAGGTGAAAACGAAATTTCTTTTTCTGGTGGAATAACAAGTGTGGAGGTGATACCTAAATGGTGGACACTATGATTACTCTTCATGAGTCTACAGAAACATCATTCACAACGAATGGATTAGGCACATTAAGCGATGCTATTACTTGCGAAGTTACCGAAGAAAGAAATGGTGAATTTGAACTCGAAATGGAATATCCGGTTACAGGTATCAGATATAAGGAATTACAGCTTAGACGTATAATTATGGTAAAGCCGAATCCTTATTCTGACTTGCAACCATTCCGAATCTATGCAATTACAAAGCCAATCAATGGAATTGTAACAGTAAATGCAGAACATATAAGTTACGATATGTCTGGATACCCTGTATCGGCATTTGCAGCTGACACAGTTCAAAATGCATTTATTAATATGAAATCTGCATCAGCAGTTGATTGTCCGTTTTCATTTTCAACGGATAAGACTACAACTGCAAATATGACAGTTCTCAAACCATCGAGTATGCGTTCACTTCTTGGAGGAGTTGATGGTTCAATCCTTGATATATACGGAGGAGAGTATGAATTCGATAAGTTCAACGTAAAGCTTTGGAATAAAAGAGGTGCTGATAGAGGTGTTAGCATTAGATATGGTAAGAATCTCACTGATTTGAAACAGGAAGAGAATTGTAGTTCTGTCTATACTGGTGTTTATCCGTTTTGGTATTCAGAGCAGGAAGGTCTTATACAGTTGAATGAAAAGATTGTGAAAGCATCTGGTACATATAACTTTACAAGGATTTATCCACTTGATTTATCACAGGAGTGGCAAGAAAAACCAACTCAGGAACAACTTAGAACAAGAGCTAATTATTATATGAAAGCAAATAATATAGGAGTACCAGCTGTATCATTAACAGTATCATTTGTACAGTTATCACAATCTTCTGAGTATGCTAAATATGCTCTTTTGGAAGATGTACATCTTTGTGATACTGTAAGCGTTGAGTTTCCAGAGTTAAATGTTAGTGCCACAGCAAAGTGTATAAAAACTATATATGATGTCATAAGTAATAAGTACGTGTCGATTGAACTCGGTGAATCAAGAACAAATCTTGCGTCAACTATTTCTGACCAAAAACAGGCAATCTCTGATACCATTACCAAAACATTTATGCAGCAAGCTATTGAGAATGCTACGCAGTTGATTAGTGGAGGTCTTGGTGGTTATGTGATTATGCACAGCAGCACTGGTGTAAAATATCCAGATGAAATTCTTATTATGGATACAGATGATATTGCTACCGCAAAGAAGGTATGGCGTTGGAATAAAGGTGGATTGGGATATTCTTCAACAGGATATAATGGTCCATTCGCTTTAGCTATGACACAGGATGGTCAGATTGTAGCAGATTTTGTTAAAACTGGTACGATGAGTGCAAATCGCATAAATGGTGGCACTTTAATTCTTGGTGGAAGAAACAATTCAAATGGTACAGCACTTATAAAAGATGCAGATGGAAAAGTTCTTATTCGACTTGATAGGGACGGAATAACATTGTCAGAAGATGTTCAGATTTCTTATGAAAATATTTCAGACACTCCGTCTATTCCAACAAAAGTATCAGAACTTACGAACGATAGTAAATATACAACTATGTCGGCTGTTGAAGATAAAGGGTATCAGACAAAGGCTAATGTGACCAAAATCACTAAGGATACAGTTACAACAACATATGTAAATGCTTTGGATATAACTGCTAAACAGGTTAATTGTAAATCCGGTAGTAAAGAAGCCAATATTAATGCTGGGGCGTCTCATTATAAGTATGCCAATAAGTACATAGGAGAAATAGGTACGAATAGTTGGACTGGAAATGACAATCGTAGAGGTCTTGTGTTCGACTTAGATGAAGATGGCGATTATATGACATGGGCTGCACAGCCTAAAAGTGGTCAAAGTTATTTAGTTAAACTTTTATATGAAAGAAATGGCTATAATTCAAATGATACAACCTATGATGCCGATACTATAAATTTAGGATGTAATGTCGATATGCATTACTATAAACTTAAGAATGTATCTTGGGAAAATGGTGGTGGAATAACCGGAACTATGAATTTTGTACAGATTGATTCTATGAATAGCGATGGAACCGCTGCTAGATGGCGTAGTGGACACGCATATCTCAAATTTGAACGAGGCGTTCTTATTGGTGCAGGTTGGAATGATTATTAGGAGGTTTTATGGAAGAAAATACTACAGAATTGAAAGATAAGAATCTCGTATTAATCGAGGCAGATAATGAAGTATCTAAGCCAGATAAAGGTGAAGACATTACACAAGATACTTCTGAACAAGAACAGCTTCGTTCTGATGTGGAATTTTTGTCAATGATGACTGGCGTTGATTTAGGAGGTGATTAAGAATGGGTGTATATACACCAGACTCAAATAGAGTTGTACATTATACATATGCCGATATGACAGCCCGGCAGATTGTACGTCCGGTTCATCTTGTACAGTATGATCAGGGATTACCGATTATCGCGGTAAAGCTATATAATGATGGACTTGAGTATACAATACCTACCGGTGCAACTGTTAATATAAGATGTGGTAAGGTTGACGGTAACTTTTTATATAACCCAGCATTAGGATGGGATTCTACTATGCATACGGTTTACTTTGAAGTTACAAAGCAGATGACTGCGTTAGCAGGAGAAATAAATCCTATTGTAGAGATTGAGCTAAATAATAAGATTGTATCCAGTGGGGCTATTGCCGTGCAGATTGATTTCAACCCTGTACAGGAACAGAGCATAAGGTCAACAACGGAATACATCACTGCTAAGCAATATGCAGAACAGGCAGTCGATGCAGCAGCAAAAGCAGCAAGCTCTGCAAGCCAGGCATCTGGATATGCTAGTACAGCAAATTCAAGAGCAAACGCAGCGGCATCGTCAGCATCTAATGCGGCAAGCTCAGCGAGTGGAGCAAGTTCAAGTGCAGCGAATGCGAAAAGCTATGCTGATTCAGCCGCTTTATCGAAGAATGCAGCGGAATCGTCAGCTTCTAATGCATCAGCATCAGCAACAAATGCCAAGAAGTCTGAAACAGCGGCAGCAAATTCAGCATCTTTAGCACAAGCAGCATATGAAGAAATTCTTGGAGCAGATGTCGGAAAATTTGGTTCACAGCTTGCTAATGAACATTCCGTATTACAGCCAATTTATGACTCATCAGGACAGAACATCTGCGATTCAAGCGGTAATGAAATACAGGGACGTATAGTATTTGCTGATGAGAGCGAAGTTGTATCATTACGACAGCAGGTATCTCATTTAGATACTTTTATAAGAAGTGTTATCAGTAGATTGGGATATGTAACAGACCATGCACTGTTAGACAGTGATTACAAAGGGCTTTAGAAAAATCTAAGGCTCTTTTTATTTTAAGGAGGATTAAAGAAAATGCCTAAAGTAACAGATTATTCCGCAGCAACCAGATTTGATAGTGGAGACGTAATTATTAAAGATGGTACTGGCGGAACAAAGAAAATGACAGCAGCAAATGCAGCAGTAGAATTTGCTGGACTTGTATCGGCGATTAATCATCGCAATGTATATAGAGGAAAGAACCTTGGCTCATCGGTTACAGCAGCCCAAAAGGCAGCTATTCAAAATGGAACTTTTGACGACCTGTTTATCGGGGATTACTGGGTAATTGGTGGTGTGACCTGGGTTATTGCAGATATGGACTATTTCCTTAGATGTGGTGATACAGATTTCACAAAGCATCACCTTGTTATTGTTCCGGCATCATCACTTTATAATGGTCAGATGAATGCGACTAATACAACAGAGGGTGGATATGTAGGCTCTGTAATGTATAAAACAGGATTGGATAATGCAAAAGCGAAATTTAAAGCTGCATTTGGAGATATGCTCCTTACGCATAGAACTTATCTTGTAAATGCAGTTGCAAATGGAAAGCCGTCCGGAGGAGCATGGCTCGATGAGACAGTTGCACTTATGTCAGAGGTTATGGTATATGGAACATCTTATTTCGAGCCAGCAAATGACGGAACAACAATTTCTACAAAATACAGCGTTTGCAATTCACAGCTGGCACTTATGCAGCTTAACACAAGAATGATCAAGACAAGAGAAACTTATTGGCTACAGAACATCGTTTCTTCGGCTGATTTCGCTCTTGTGTACCACCATGGCTATCCGGCATCCAGCCACGCTTCTAGCTCTCTTGGGGTTCGTCCGTATGGAATCATTGGTTAAGTAAAAATCTCCGCCCCTTGTGGGCGGGGTAATCTATATGAAAGGATAAGTATATGGAAGATTTAATTTATACTATGGTATTGTCTGATGGCACTACTATTGAAAACCTTAGAAAAAATGGTGATAACTATATTTCAGCATCTAAACTTACAGCAGATATGTTTGAGGGAAAATTATCAGAGGTAACAGTAAAAACTCCTGAAGATGAAGTGGTTATGGAAAATATGGATCTTGTCCAGATTACTGAAATGGATGGAGAATACTGGTTTGTATTACGTCAGTTCTCAGCTATGGAACTGGCTATGGCTAAAATGTCTTCTAATATTGATTTCTTAGCTATGATGCAGGATGTAGAACTGTAAATTAGAAAGAGAGGAATAACAATATGGAACATAGTAAAAACTTTAAAAAGGTTAAAGACTATTATGATGATAAGCTCTGGGATGAGCGTAGAGTACGCTTAGCAGTTGGTCGTTGGATTACCGCAGAAGAGTATAAGGAAATTACAGGGAAAGATTACGAGTAATGAGTGTTTTAGTTAGTGATCGTACAGAATCGAAATTTGAAGCTATCGCATTTTCGATTGAATTACATGATATGCTGATAGATTTTATGCAACATGGATTCGGTGTTAAAAGCGTAGATGATTATGCAAGACTTCGCTATGCATATGGGAAAGATGATAGAGAGAACTTTTCTAAGTATCGGTTTATGATGCAAAATTTTAAAAACAGAGTAGATCAACTAGCAGCACTAATTATGAGTAATGTCCTGGCAGCCAACACGATTTATCCAACGAATCTTCACGAGTGTGAAATGAGAAGAGATTATCAAAACACTGCTATAGTCAATTGTGAGCAGCTTCATTAGCCGCATAAAAAGGAGGAATTATGGAACCTTGGTTTCAAATCATAATTACAATTTTCAGTTCGGTACTTGCGTCTTCTGGATTATGGGCGTATTTATCAAAACGAACAGAAAACAAAGATGTAAAGACAGAGATGCTTATTGGATTAGCACATGATAGGATTATGTATCTTGGTATGTCGTACATTGAGAGAGGGTATATTACTCAGGATGAATATGAAAATTTGAAAGTATATCTTTTTGAACCATATGAAAAATTGGGAGGTAACGGTTCTGCTAAAAGAACTATGCAGGAGGTCGATAAACTTCCAATACATAAATTTATTCAAAATAAGGAGGACGAACATGATGAAACTTAATGACAAGACTTACGACACATTGAAATGGATTGCAATGTATTTGCTTCCAGCAGCTGGTACTTTATATTTTGCTCTTGCAAGCATTTGGGGACTTCCATATGGTGAGCAGGTTGTTGGTACAATTACAGCTGTTGACACATTCCTTGGAGTTATTCTTGGAATTAGCACAGCACAGTATAACAAGGCTAATAAAACGGAGTAGTATCAGTATTTGTTAAGGGGGGCGTGCGAATAGCATTCCCTCTTAATTTTTCCGTACGTAGGTTACTGGTAAAAAGATTATGATTACCTCAAGACTGGAGGTGATTGTATGAAAGATAAACTTTTATTATCTATAAAGGAGACATCAGATTTATTTGGTATAGGTCAGCACCGATTAAGGGATATAATCCGTGAAGATTATGATTATAAATATCATTTAATGGTTGGTCGTGTTATAAAGATAAAAAGACAATCATTTGAAGAATTTATAAGCAAAGTAGAGCAGATATAAAATATCGACAAGGTGCCTTGGATGTGATATTATTATTTAGTATTCATTCGAGGCACTTTTTAATGGAGGGCTGAGAATATGGCAAATAAAACTAAATCTGAAAAAAACAAACCGAAAAGAAAAACGTTGAGGGCTGACGAATACTATAACTCAAAAACGAAAAGGTATGAGTATCATTATAAAGATGCTCTTGGAAAGGAAAGAGTGGTAAGCTCATATAGACTCGAACCTACGGATCAATTACCAAAAGGTAAGCGTTCGGGGAAAAGTTTACGTGAAAAGGAGGCAGAATTAAAAGTACAGTTAGAAAATAATATCGACATGGACGGAGCTAAACTCACATTATTAGAAGTAATAGATAGATATCTTAAACACTTATATAATAGGAAAGAACTAACTCATAATACTAAGGTTGGATATAACACAACCATAAAAACATTAGCACAGTACAAACTTGGTCACATGGAAATAGGTAAAATCAAACCAGAGCATTGTGAAGAATGGCTTTCAGATATGAAGAAAAAGCATAGAGGCTCAAGTATTCAGACTCAAATTAGTCTTATAAAAAGATCATTTGAATATGCAATCGATTATGATTACATAGTAAAAAATCCTTTCAGACGTATTACTACTGATAAGAGTGATAGTAAGAAAATGGAAGCAATATCAATTCGGGATATGCAGCGATTCCTTGAATTTTGTTCAAAGGATGCTCATAGTGCTCATTGTTATGACATGATATATGTGCTGTTTTGGACTGGTTTAAGGGTATCAGAGTTATGCGGTCTAACACTTGATAATATAGATATGGAAAATCATTTAATTCGAGTAGAAAAACAACTGCAATGTATCAATCATACGCATGTTGTCTTACCGACGAAAACCATAAATGGAACAAGGTATATTCCTATGACTGATGGTGTATATGAATGTTTTCAGAGAATATTGAAAAATCGTTATATTATGGGGGATATTGAACCAGTGTGCTATGATGAAAAAGGCAAAGCATATGAAGGATTTGTATTTCTGGCAACAAGAAGCAGAAAGACAATCGTTAGATCACATGTCGAAGAATACTTGCAAAACTGTATCAAGAGATTCAACAATGCAAATTCTGATAATCCTATACGGAAATTTGAGCCGCATATATGTCGCCATACATTCGCTACGAATATGCAGGGATTACCACCAAAAACATTACAGTATATATTAGGACATGGAAACATAGTTACAACTATGAATAACTATGTAAGTGCAAAACCAAGTGAGCAGCAACTTGTAGAGATTAACTTGCTTGCAGCATCAATAAATACTAATTAGTATAAAAAATCACGTACTAATTATTTACTAAATATATGCTGGTATGAGATGTAATTAAATATAATAAAGAGTAATGAAATGGAATGACTCCAAAAGCTGTAAGTGGCTTAATTACTCAAAGAATGAAGTAATGAATGGAGATGATAATAAATGATAGCTATAATCGATTATGACGCGGGCAATTTAAAGAGTGTAGAAAAGGCATTAAAGTATTTAGGTCAGGATGTTATTGTATCAAGAGATTCGAGTGAGATACTTCAGGCTGATAAGGTTATTCTTCCGGGCGTAGGTTCGTTTGGAGATGCAATGGATAACCTTGACCATTTTAATCTTGTTGATACAATAAAAAAAGTAGCCGAAAAGGATACGCCATTTTTAGGAATCTGTCTTGGATTACAGCTTTTATTTGAAAAGAGTGATGAGACACCGGGAGCAGAGGGACTTGGAATTCTTAAAGGAGAGATATTAAGAATTCCACCAAAGGAAGGATTGAAGATTCCTCATATGGGATGGAATTCACTTAATATAAAGCCACAGGCAAGATTGTTTGACGGAATTGCTAATAACTCTTACGTTTATTTTGTACATTCATATTATCTTAAAGCTGAGGATGAAAATATAGTTGCAGCCTCAACTGAATATTCAACACATATTCATGCTTCTGTTGAATCAGGAAATATATTTGCATGTCAGTTCCATCCTGAAAAGAGCAGTGATGTTGGTTTGAGAATTTTGAAGAACTTTGCTTCATTATAATATTAGTAATTATATTGATTGGAGATATAATATATGTTTACAAAGAGAATTATTCCATGTCTGGATTGTAAAAACGGAAGAGTTGTAAAGGGGACTAATTTTGTGGATCTGCGTGATGCAGGAGACCCGGTTGAAGTTGCCCAGATGTATGATAAATCAGGAGCTGATGAACTTGTATTTCTTGATATCACAGCTTCAAGTGACGGAAGAAGTACAACTGTAGATTTGGTAAGAAAGGTTGCTGAAAAGGTATTTATTCCATTTACAGTTGGTGGTGGAATAAGAAGTGTTGATGACTTTAAGGTGCTTTTGAGAGAAGGTGCAGATAAGATTTCAATTAATTCGGCAGCTATTATGAATCCGACACTTATAAGTGAAGCAGCAGACAAGTTTGGAAGCCAGTGTGTTGTGGTTGCAATAGATGCTAAAAAACGCGATAATGGCAGTGGATGGAGTATTTATAAAAACGGTGGCCGTGTTGATATGAATATTGATGCGGTTGAGTGGGCAATGAAAGCTGAAAAGCTTGGTGCCGGTGAGATACTTCTGACAAGTATGGATTGTGATGGAACTAAGGCTGGATATGATATTGAGCTTACAAGAACAATTGCAGAAAATGTATCCATTCCTGTAATTGCCTCAGGCGGAGCAGGTAGTATGGAACATTTTTATGATGCTTTTACTGAAGGAAAAGCAGATGCAGCTTTGGCAGCGTCATTGTTCCATTATAAAGAAATGGAAATAATGGATTTAAAGAAATATCTTGCAAATAGAGATATTCCTATGCGTTTATAGAGGTGTATAAAATATGTCAATGATTAATAATGACTGGCTTGATGCAATAAGCCCGGAATTTTCAAAGGATTATTACAAAAAATTATATACATTTGTAAAGGATGAATATAGTAAAACAATTATATATCCGCCTGCAGAAGATATATTTAATGCATTTCATTTTACACCTTTAAGTAAAGTGAAAGTGCTGCTTCTTGGACAGGATCCATACCATAATGAAAATCAGGCACATGGGTTAAGTTTTTCTGTACTTCCATCACAGCATGATATTCCACCATCATTGCAGAATATATATAAAGAACTGCATGAGGACTGTGGATGTTATATTCCTAATAACGGATATTTGAAAAAGTGGGCAGACCAGGGCGTTTTGCTATTAAATACTGTACTTACAGTACGTGCACATCAGGCCAATTCGCATCAGGGAAGAGGTTGGGAAAATTTTACAGATGCAGTTATTCAGGCTGTTAATGCACAGGACAGACCTATTGTATACATGCTCTGGGGAAGACCGGCACAAAGTAAAATCCCAATGCTTACTAATGCAAAGCATCTTATACTTACAGCCCCTCATCCAAGTCCGCTCTCAGCATACAGAGGCTTTTTTGGCTGTAAACATTTCAGCAAAGCTAATGAATTTTTGAAAGCAAATGGAGCAGAGCCGATTGACTGGCAGATAGAAAATATATAGAAATACGTAATAAAATCCCCCGGGTATCATCAGACCCCCGGGGGATTTTTTGAGCGAATTAAACACTCAATATTAGGAGAACAATAATATGAATGAAAACTAGAAAGTTTTATTCATCTGAATCTAATTCGCTGTCTGCTAATGCACCAACAGAAGATACAATTACAACTGTGGCGATAATTGAAACAGCAACTCCAATGATTGGACCAATAAATAACATAAACATTGAATAATCAATCCCCTTTACTAAATAAAATAAAGCTACGTTTTAAAAACTAATCTAATAATAACACTACTTAGATTCTTTTGCAAGATTTTTATTTGCGGTTGCGAGCATAAGCTTGATTCTGTTAAGCTGGTTGACTTCTGAAGCACCCGGGTCGTAGTCAACTGCAATGATATTTGACTCAGGGAAAGCAGCACGAAGCTCTTTAATTACGCCCTTACCAACAATATGGTTAGGAAGACATGCAAATGGCTGACAGCATACAATGTTTCCTGCACCATTATGTATGAGTTCAATCATTTCGCCTGTAAGCAGCCATCCTTCACCGGTCTGGTTGCCGAGTGAAACAAGGTCTTTTGCAAGAGCAGCTGTTTCTTGGATACTTGATGGAGCAGTAAAACGCTTGCTTTCTTTTAATGCTTTTGTAGAGCTCTTTCTGAACCATTCAAGAATTTTAATAACTGAATTGTTCAAAAATGCTGATTTCTTTGAAGCACCGAGGTAATCACGCTTGAAGTTTGCATTTTCGGCACAGTAAAGCAGGAATCCCATAAGGTCAGGAACAACAGCTTCAGCACCTTCACTTTCAAGCAGGTCTACAATGTAATTGTTGGCAGAAGGAAGGAATTTTACAAGGATTTCTCCTACAACACCAACTCTAGGTTTCTTAATATCAAGAAGTTCAATATTATCGAAATCTTTTATTATTGCACGGACGTTTTTATTGTATTCACGCATAGAAACTTTAGGCTGTGTCAGCTGTTCAATTAATACTTTTTTCCATTTCTCATGGAGAGCATTGACAGAACCTGGCACTTTCTCATATGGACGTGTTCTGTATACAACATTCATAAATACATCACCATAAACAATAGCCATCATTGCTTTTTTGAGCATTTTCAGGTCGTATTTAAAACCTGAGTTGACTTCAAGCCCCTGTGCACTGAGTGATATTACAGGAATATAAGATAATCCAGCTTTTGAAAGTGCTCGTCTGATGAAACCGATATAGTTTGATGCACGGCATCCGCCGCCTGTCTGTGTGATGATAATAGCTGTCTTGCTTAAATCATATTTACCTGAGAGAACAGCATTCATAATCTGTCCGACTACCATAAGAGAAGGGTAGCATGCATCATTATTTACATATTTAAGTCCCATATCAACTGATGACTTATTGTCATTGTCAAGAACTTCAAAATTATATCCGCATGATGAGAGTGCAGGACCAAGCAGGTCAAAATGGATTGGTGACATCTGAGGGCAGAGAATAGTATAATTCTTTCTCATTTCAGGTGTGAATTCTACTCTGCTAAATGCAGCACTTTCAATCTTTCTCTGGTAATGTTTCTTTTCACGTACCTTTAAAGCTGCGATGAGTGAACGTACACGGATTCTTGCAGCACCAAGGTTATTAACTTCGTCAATTTTAAGTACAGTATATATTTTACCGGCCTTTGTAAGGATATCATTTACTGCATCTGTTGTAACAGCATCAAGACCGCATCCGAAAGAATTAAGCTGGATAAGATCAAGGTTATCTTTTGTCTTAACATAGCTTGCAGCTGCATAAAGTCTTGAGTGGTACATCCACTGGTCCATAACGATGAGAGGACGGTCAACTTTACCAAGATGCGAGACTGAATCCTCTGTTAAAACAGCAATGCCATATGAATTGATAAGTTCAGGAATACCATGGTTGATTTCAGGGTCAACGTGATATGGACGACCGGCAAGGACGATACCGCGTTGACCGGTTTCATCAAGGTATTTGATAACTTCTTCACCTTTTTTATGTATGTCTTCCTTTGACTGCATAAGTTCATTCCATGCATCTTTAACAGCTGCTTTTACCTGTGATGACGGAATGTTATTGAATTCTTCAGAAAGACGTTTTTCAAGAATTTCAACATTTTCAAAAGAGAGGAATGGATTTCTGAAATCAATATTTTCAGTTTTTAATTCTTCTACATTATTTTTAATGTTTTCAGCATAAGATGTTACAATCGGACAGTTATAATGATTGTTTGTTTTTTCAATTTCTTTGTGTTCATAAGGAACGCATGGGTAGAAGATAAACTTAACACCCTGTTTAATAAGCCATGTTACATGTCCGTGTGCAAGTTTTGCCGGATAACATTCTGATTCTGATGGTATCGACTCAATACCGAGTTCATAAATCTTTCTGCTTGACTGTGGTGAAAGAACGACGCGATATCCTAATTTTGTAAAAAATGTATACCAGAAAGGATAATTTTCATACATGTTAAGCACACGAGGGATGCCGACAGTTCCCCGCGTTGCAGCATCTTCTGCAAGTGGTTCATAATCAAAAAGTCTGTGAAGCTTGTACTCAAAAAGATTTGGCATTTTTTCAGTTGTTTTTTCTTTTCCAAGTCCGCGTTCACAGCGGTTTCCTGTAATGAAACGTCTTCCGCCAGAGAATTTATTAATTGTAAGGTAGCAGTTGTTAGTACATCCCTTACAACGTGTCATTGTTGTGCTGTATGTAAGCTCGTTAATTTTGTCTATAGAAAGCATTGTAGATTCTGAAATTCCGTCATAACGTTCTCTGGCTATTAATGCGGCACCAAATGCACCCATTATACCTGCAATGTCAGGACGGACTGCCTTTACGCCTGTGATTTTTTCAAAGCTTCTAAGGACAGCATCATTGTAGAATGTACCACCCTGAACAACGATATGTTTTCCAAGGTCACCCGGATCAGAAATTTTGATAACTTTGTAAAGTGCATTTTTGATAACAGAGTATGCAAGTCCGGCAGAAATATCGGCAACTTCTGCACCTTCTTTCTGAGCCTGTTTAACTTTTGAGTTCATGAATACAGTACATCTTGTACCGAGGTCAATAGGATGTTTTGCAAAAAGAGCTTCTTTTGCAAAGTCCTGAACAGAGTAATTAAGTGATTTGGCAAATGTCTCAATGAATGAACCACATCCTGACGAACATGCCTCATTTAACTGTACTGAATCAACAGTCTGGTTTTTAATCTT
>ERZ772902.581-NODE-581-length-37341-cov-7.800381_pt1 | contig 37341 bp, 30 predicted proteins | sample MGYA00511470_ERZ772902 | MGnify/ENA primary metagenome ERZ772902 (study PRJEB29015, sample SAMEA2737717) | human gut metagenome | biome: human gut; feature: human-associated habitat; material: faeces | place: China | collected 2012 ... | reverse complement strand
CCTTTCCGTAATATTTTCTCAGCAGACCTATGATAAAAAGCTGACCTTTTCCCGTCACAAACGTCTGCCGATAAGTCTTTTTCATATCCTCGACCTCGAACACCGACTCTTTTACAACAAAATATCTGCGGTCAATATATCTCTGATACAGCAGATTGTTTGACATAAGCACTCCCATTTCTTTCAGCCAGCGAAACAGTCTTGTTCTGCCGATATTGAAATTTTCATCAGCCGCAAGCTTTGCCATAGCATTCATATCTATTAGATCATCGCTGTCGGCAACGTGCAGAGCAAAATCCACGAGTGGCTTATCATTTCTGATCCGTTCATTCAATTTGCTGATAAACGTCATCTGCAGACGGAAAAGATTTTTGTACGGTTCGTCGAGGAAGGGCAGGTAGTTTTCAATAAACATTTCTTCGTTTGAAACATAGCCGCCTGTTTTGCGTATAGTCGGGAGTATCTCTGATGTTACCCAGTGCTTAAACTCTTTTGCCCTTGGCATCTTGCTTGAAAGTATTAGGCTGTATAGTCCGCTTTCATTGATTATTGTCGGATGCTGCACTCTGCCCATGGGGTCACGAATTGTTACCCCATCGCCCTGATACTTATCTTCCTCATCAACGTGATCAGATAATGCCTTTTTCGTATTTCTGTACTCCAAAATCTTGGCAACATCCTTTCCCACAAACCAAGGCTCGCCGTCCTTTATGATCGTTCTTACTTTACCGAACTCTTCATTCTCAAATATTTTTATCTTCTGTTCCATTTCCATTCTCCTTGTCGATCTCTGAAATATACTTTCCAATAGCCTCAATAACATTAGTTGTCACCGCATTTCCTGCCTGCTTGTAAAGCTGAGCATCGGACATTCCTGTGGCTTTGACCTTGTTGAACTGCTCATCGGTAAAGCCCTGCAAACGCCAGCACTCCAAAGGCATAAGCTTTCGTATATATCCGCAGTAAACAACGCCGTGTCTGTCCGTTACAGTTATCGTAAACATAGGCTCGTTGGGAAGTTTAAATCTTCGTCCCTCCTGTCTTACTTCTGCCTTTGCAGGGGTAAGCACAGCTATTGGCTCGGTAACCAGTATCACTGCGGACTTCTCACCCTTATGATGACCTATACCGCTGTCCTGTCTTGCGGTTATACATCTTGCAAGCTCCGTGACCTTCGGCTCTGGATTCATATCTATCCCCAATGCGTAATATCCCTGATTACAGCTTGTTGTAAGGGTATGGGCTATCTCCTTGCCCACTCTTCCACGCCTTGAATTCATATTTGGATATGCAAGGTCAATACTGTCGCCGGGCAGAGCGATCTGATAGCCCGACTTAGTTTTTGATTTTATCGGCAGGCCGATTATCTCATAAAGGCCTGTTTTTCCGCCGAATCCGCCAGCCTGACTTGTAAGGGTTATGCTCAGTCCGTCGGCTGAATATACTCTGTTGCCCTCTCTGCCTGAAATTCTTTTGACAAGAGTTTTTGGATTTGCGTCTGTGAAAGACAATACTTTTCCGGAACACTTTTCTCTATGAAATCCGATAATATACACTCTTTTTCTGGATTGGGGTACACCAAAATCTGCGCTGTTAAGCACTTCCCATACGACATCGTACCCCAATTCATCCAACGTACTAAGGATGGTCGCAAACGTCCTGCCTTCGTTATGTGATAGCAGTCCGGGAACATTTTCAAGGAGCAGATATTTAGGTTTTTTAATGGCGGCAATCCTGGCGATCTCAAAGAAGAGAGTGCCTCGGGTATCGCTGAATCCTTTCCGTTTTCCAGCGATCGAAAAGCTTTGGCAAGGGAATCCTCCGCAAATAAGGTCGAAATCGGGCAGTTCGTTTGGGTCAATTTTTCTTGCGTCATCGTAATACACCTCGTTTTCCGTATCATACAACGTTTCGTATGCTTTTTTAGCATACTTATCTATTTCGCAGTAACCGACGCACTCAAAGCCTCCTGCTTTTTCAAGTCCTGAGCGGAATCCGCCGATGCCTGCAAAGATATCGAAATACTTTATCATTTATCACGTTCCTTTCTGCAATAAAAAACGGCCAAGCTTTCTTAACTTGACCGTTACATTGACATATTCATTTCTTCTTCCTCAGTTTGTTCCGATTCTTCTCTGATAACGTGAAAATCGTCCACGCCTGGTATAACTCCGAGCGTTCTTCCGTTATCAAAAACGCAATGCACAGTGCCGATATCATCGACGTGATCGACCTTGCCAAGAGTACCCGACTCAACAGGGAATGGATCATCATTCATTCTGTCAAGGCAGATGCGAGTTCCTTCGGGATAACGTTCTTTCAGCCATTCAACTTTCTTTTGATCGTAATACATTACACATCCCTCCTTTTTCTACAAATGAAAAAAGGCTGTTTTATCATTGTCACTTAAATTCGTGACAATAGACAAAACAGCCTTTAAAACTTTGTGAATTTTTTTCATAACAAAACGGCAGGCTCAGAGCAAAATCTGCTCAAAGTCTGCCGTTTTGTTTGACGATGTTTAATTGTTGAGGGTTCAGATCCTTTTTTTACGAAAAAGCATCCACGGTTTTACACCTGAAATTTTTACCCTCAAAACGCAAAAAAAGCTCGTAAATACGAGCTTTTCGAGGTGTGCATCTATTTTATTGCACAAGTATGGTGCGGATGACGGGACTTGAACCCACATGACCTTGCGATCACTAGCACCTGAAGCTAGCGCGTCTGCCAATTCCGCCACATCCGCATATTTAACGTTGCTCAAAGCAACGTATATATTATATCATATTACACGTACTTTGTCAATACTTTTTCGCAGTTTTTTCGATAAAAACGCCAAAAAATAAAGCCTGACTAAAAAGTCAGGCTGATTTTTATATCGGAATCGTCACCCGTTTTTAAACTGCTCACTAAGAGCCTGATCACTCATGCCGAAAGTCACAAGCTTGCTGAAATACTTGTTCTTCATAAGCGCCTTGATAAGTATAACACCAACTATCGTTACGCATACAAATTCGCCTAAGGCTACCCAGCCCATGTTCACAAGAAGCGGCGTCTTGAAGACATACGTCAGCTCAAAGCCAACAATCACCGCATTTGATATCACCGGGAAAAGCGACGCAACTACAAGATTTACCTTGTTTCTCAGCAGATAGATAAGAACCGCTGCCACAACTGTTGCAAGCGTTCCAAATACTACGTCCACCATTCCGAGCGTACTGAATAGATTGACTATCAAACAACCTATAGAAAGCGAAATGATGTAATCCTTGTTGAAATAACAAAGTAGCATCAAAACCTCAGATATGCGGAACTGTACCTGTCCGTATGCAAGCGAGCTGCAAAGCATCGTAGCCACAACATATATCGCTGCAATAAGTCCCATGTTTGTTAAACGACGTGCACTGAAAATTTCCATAAAAAAAACTCCTTGTTTTTATTTGTGAGTGGTTGATCTAGGTTACACTCTATTTAATTGGAAAATAAAATAACATAAAAAGGCTGCCGCCGAAACGACAGCCCGTTTATTTACGTTAATTTAGCTATTGATTAAGCCTTGCCAACAGAACCGAAGAGTTCCATCTTCTCCTTGACCTTAGCCTTGATAGCCTCGAAGCCAGGATTGAGAAGTTTTCTTGGATCAAAGCCCTTGCCCTGAAGATCCTTGCCCTCTTCAATGTACTTTCTTGTAGCTTCCTGGAATGAAAGCTGGCACTCTGTGTTTACGTTGATCTTTGCAACGCCAAGTGAGATTGCCTTCTTGATCATATCGTCAGGAATACCTGTACCGCCGTGAAGTACCAGTGGCATATCGCCAACCTTTTCCTTGATAGCAGCAAGTGTCTCGAATGAAAGACCTGGCCAGTTTGCTGGATACTTACCGTGAATGTTACCGATACCAGCTGCGAGCATTGTAACGCCGAGATCAGCGATTGTCTTGCACTCGTCTGGATCTGCGCACTCACCCATACCTACAACGCCGTCCTCTTCGCCGCCGATAGAACCAACTTCACACTCAATTGAAAGACCAAGCTGATCTGCAACGTGAACGAGTTCAGTTGACTTAGCAAGGTTCTCATCAAATGGATAATGTGAACCGTCGAACATGATAGATGAGAAGCCAGCCTTTACGCACTTGTAGCAGCCCTCATATGTTCCGTGGTCAAGGTGAAGTGCTACTGGTACTGTGATACCGAGCTCTTCGTCCATTGCCTTAACCATAGCAGCAACTGTCTTAAAGCCTGTCATGTACTTGCCTGCGCCCTCAGACACACCAAGAATTACAGGTGACTGCAGTTCCTGAGCAGTGAGAAGGATAGCCTTTGTCCACTCAAGGTTGTTAATATTGAACTGACCTACAGCATACTTGCCTGCAAGTGCCTTTGTCATCATTTCTTTAGCTGAAACTAACATTTTTTAACGACCTCCGTTATTTTAAATTTTCCTTTATTATTATACAACATTACTCCGACAATTGCAATAGCGTGACATTAATTTAACAATTATGTAACATTTAAACCTCGTACATCTCGATGACCTTCTGAGCCACCTCGATCTTTGTGCATCTCTTATCCATAGCCTGCTTTTCAAGATATTTATGAGCCTGCTGTTCAGTAAAGCCAAGATACTGCATAAGTGAGCACTTTGCTCTGTTTATCGTTCTTATCTCTTCAAGCTTTTTGTGCAGTTTCAGGTTCTCAGACCTTATGCCCAGCATTCTTTTTCTTGCGGCACTTACAAATTTCATTGAACGGTAAAAATACTGTCTGCCTAATGGCTTTGGTATCACCATTACGCCGAAATCTTCCAGTTTATCAGCAAGAATATCCGCATTTTCCGACTTTGCGATAGCCACACAGCTTGCGTCAGTTGAGGTGCAGACTATCTCCGCAAGCTCGTTGCCATATTCGTCTGACAATGGACAGTTTATCACGACACAGTCATAACTGCCTGACCCTACCGCACGCCTTGTTTCAAGACCCGTTGCGGCTATAGAAGTCTTGCAGGTGGGAAAGGTTTCTTTTAACAGACTCACAAGCATAGCTGTTGCCTTGTCATTGCTTGAAGCCACAAGTATCCTGTCCATTTCCCCACCTCCTTTTTTTAGCTTTCTCTGACATTACAGATGATAAAAATATCTGGCTGTTTCAAACTGCTCCTTATCGGCAGCTCTCTCATATTCTATGATAAGCTCCTTTTCTATTGCGATAAAACGCTCCAACATATGCTCAGGAAGCCTATCCGCAAGAAACTCGCTCTTTTCAGCACGTTCCACTGCCTCTTTCAAAGACTGCGGAAGTGTTTCAAGCTTTGCAAGCTCGCTTTCATCTGCCGAGCCTATATTGAAATTAAAAGGTTTTGGAAGTTCTTCCTTATTTATAACGCCGTCTATGCAGGCATAAATAAGCAGACCCATAGCAAAGTAAGGATTACAGGTGTTGTCTGCTGAACGGAGTATTATACCATTCTCATCTGTATCAGCAAGCGGTGCACGAAGAAGCTGTGCATAATTTTCATGTGACCATGAAATGTACTTAGGCGCAAGCAGACTGCCAAAACGTTTGTATGAATTTGTAGTGGTGTTTAGAAACAGCGTCATATCGCCAACGTTTTTCAGTATTCCTGCTATCATGCGCTCAGCCTCTTTGGAAAGTCCGCCAAGCTGAGGTTTGAAAACATTTTCCGTGCCTTTCATGCACATGAGCATTATATGCAGACCGGAGCCGCAGTTGTCGACGATAGGCTTTGGCATGAAAGTTGCGTAAAGTCCATTCCTGTCAGCAACGGATTTTACAACGTTTTTGAATGTCACAAGATTGTCCGCTGCTTTCAGTGCATTTGAATACTGAAAATCTATCTCGTTCTGACCCGGACCGGTTTCATGTCTTGAGCTTTCTGGGAAAATATCCATTTGCTCAAGTGTCAGGCAGATATCACGTCTGAGGTTTTCTCCCCTGTCAACAGGCGCAGCGTCACAATAGCCTGCATAATCGTGAGGACGCTTTGTAGGCATATCAGTATCGTCCTTTTCAAAGCAGTAAAACTCGCATGAAGTACCTATCTGAAAGTTATATCCCTTACCCTTTGCATATGCGATAGCAGTTTTGAGGAAGAACCTGCCGTCGCCCTCAAAAGCCGTTCCGTCAGGATATTTCAGGTGGCAGAAAAATCTTACTACCCTGCCGTGCTGCGGTCGCCATGGAAGAAGCGCCAGCGTATCAGGGTCAGGGAAAAGTCTAAGGTCTGAAGCAGTCACATTCAAAAAGCCACCGAGCTTTGAAGCGTCAAAGATAAGTCCCTCTCTGAATATTTTCGGCAGCTCGCCTGCTATAACAGAGATAGTCTTTAGCGAACCGAATATATCGCAGAACATGAGCTTTACGAACTTTACGTCGTTTTCTTCAACGAACTGCAAAACCTCTTTCTCTGTGTATTTCATAATAAATCCTCCGTAATGATACTGTTCAGAAAAGTTTTCCGTTCCTTACTTATAATTATATCTGAACAGCCAATTCTGTAAAACCGAGCAGTTATAAAGATTTTGTTACTTTATTTTTACCTTGCGTTATTTGTCGATATCCTCCAGCCAAAGCTTAGCCACAGCGTCAGACGGCATTCTCCAATCCCCTCTCGGTGACAGGGTAACAGAACCGATCTTTGCGCCGTCAGGCAGGCAGGAGCGCTTGAACTGCTGTGAGAAAAATCTGCGATAGAATGTTTTGAGCCACTTGTCTATGACCTCGTCAGGATAATCCCCCTCAAAGGCATATTTCGCAAGCCTTTTCACCTTTGACGGCTCAAAGCCCCAGCGTATGCCATAGTAAAGGAAGAAGTCATGAAGCTCATATGGACCGACAAGGTCTTCTGTTTTCTGTGTCATCTCAGTGCCACTCTCGTCGGTAGGAAGAAGCTCAGGAGAAACAGGAGTGTCCAAAATATCGTACAGTACATCTCTCAGAGTATCAGATGTGCAGGTGTCGCCGTAATACTGAACGATATGCCTTACCAAGGTCTTAGGGATAGATGCGTTCACGCCGTACATGGACATATGGTCGCCGTTGTAGGTCGCCCAGCCGAGAGCAAGTTCGCTCAGGTCGCCTGTTCCGACCACCATTCCGCTCACCTGATTTGCGATATTCATAAGCACCTTTGTGCGCTCTCTCGCCTGACCATTCTCAAACACAACGCTGTGATCGTTATAATCGTGACCGATATCTTCAAAGTGCTGTAAAACTGCTTTTGAGATATCCACCTCTCTGAACGTTACCCCCAAAGCGTCGCAAAGTATCTCCGCATTGGAGCGTGTGCGCTTTGTTGTTCCAAAGCATGGCATAGTCACCGCAACGATATCAGTATGAGGACGTTTCAGCAAGTCCATTGCCATTACACACACAAGCAGTGCAAGCGTAGAATCAAGTCCCCCTGAAATGCCAATGACCACAGTTTTGGAATGTGTGTGTGCGATACGCTTCATAAGTCCATGGGATTGCATTTGCAAAATAAGGTGACAGCGCTCGTTTCTCTCCGCCTGATTTGACGGGATAAAAGGCGTTTTGGCAAACTTTCTTGTCAAAGCTGTTTCGCCCATTTCAAGGCTGAATCTTTCACGGGAGATGTTGTCCTTATCCAAAAAGCCGCTGTCCTTGGAAGAATAGTCCCACTCAGCACTTGCAGGATAGGTGGAAATTTTTCTGCGTTCAAAGGCAAGCTTTTTAAAGTCTATTTCCGATATGGTAATGCCGTTTTCAAAAAGCCTGCTCTCTGCAAGTATAGAGCCGTTTTCCGCAATGATATTGTGACCTGAAAAGACCATATCCTGCGTTGACTCACCGTCACCTGCTGAGCAGTATATATATCCTGCCACCAGTCTTGCAGACTGGTTTGAAACAAGCTGTCTGCGGTATGAGTCTTTACCAATGACCTCATCGCTTGCAGACAGATTGCATATAAGGGTAGCTCCAGCCTTAGCAAGATAATTTGAAACAGGGTCAGCCACCCACAAGTCCTCGCAAAGTTCAAAGCCCACCACAAGCTCAGGTATCTCTTCACATACGAAAATGGTCTGTTCCATAGGCGGTATAAATTCAAGCTGTCCGTACTCTCTCAGATCAATGGCAGCACATTCGCCTCTGTATGGTGCAAAATGTCTTGCCTCATAAAATTCGTTATAGTTCGGCAGATGCGTTTTAGGTACAAAGGCACGCACCTCGCCGTCCTGTATAACAGCCGCACAGTTGTAAAGCTTGCCGTTTGCTCTCACAGGCACGCCCACAGCCACAAGCATATCGCTGTCAGCGGTAGTCTTTGCTATCTTTACAACACCCTCCATTGCCTTGTCAAGCAAAGCGTTCTGAAAGAACAAGTCCTGACAGGTATAGCCTGTTATACAAAGTTCAGGGAACACAGCGACCTTTACGCCCTCTTCCCTGCACTTTTCAAGCTGACTGATTATTTTATCCACATTGAAGTCAACGTCTGCCACCTGTATCTCAGGGGTGCAGGCGGCGACCTTTATAAAACCGTCTTTCATAAAAATAAGCTCCTTACAAGAAATTATCATTGTTATCATTATACCATTTTTTATAGGTATAAGTCAATGATTTTTACAGTATAGCAAAACTATTTTAGAACGATACTAGACAATCGGCCACTAATGTGTTAAAATTGAGATATCACATCAAAGGGGGAACGCCATATGAACAAGCTGTGGGATAAGTTTCTTTTAGGCCTTAGTTGCTGTGCTTTTATGCTTGCAGAGGGAACAGATCCGTCAAACATCACCACATTGCTATTGGCTGTCATATGCTCCGCTATCTTTCAAATAAAACCAAGCTCTTCCGTTGCATACCTTTCAGTTATTGCGTACAGCTCACTTTGCATTTTCAGTAAAGAAGCTTTAATACTCGCCCCTTTGGTGCTTTATGATGCTTTCTGTACAAAATTTTACCCTTCTATGGTCTTAACATTCATAGGTGTACTTGCAAATATATTCACTCTGGGAAAAGACATCTTCCCACTTGTCGCTCTTTTTTTGGTAAGCTTCACAATTTCAAGCCGCAGCGTTCTGAACGAAAAGCTGACAAAGATGCTCATAAAAACTCGTGACAATTCAAAAGAACTTACCACCCAGCTTGTAGAAAAAAACAAAGCCATGCAGAGAAATCAAGACTACGAGATATATCTTGCAACGCTGAAGGAGCGTAACCGCATTGCAAGGGAGATACACGATAACGTGGGACATATGCTCACAAGGTCTATTTTACAGCTTGGTGCGCTTTCGGTCATAAACAAAGATGAAACTGTCGGTGAAGCCATCAACGACCTGAGCGGCACGCTGAACACCGCCATGACGAGCATACGAAGCAGCGTTCATGATCTTCATGACGATTCTATCGCACTAAAGCCTGCTGTTGAAGACTGTATAAGACCTCTGAAAGACAGATTTGCAGTAAGCTGTGATTATGACTTTTCCGAAAGAATGTCACGAGATGTGAAGCTTTGCTTTATTGGCGTTATAAAAGAAGCACTTTCCAATACTGCAAAGCACAGCGACGGTGACAGCATAAAAATAATCATTCGTGAACACCCTGCTCTTTATCAGCTTAGTATCGCAGACAACGGAAGCTGTCCCGAAAAGATAGACGAAAGCGGCATGGGGCTTGCCAATATGCGTGAGCGTGCGGCTTCTTTAAATGGAAACATAAACATCACATCGGACAGCAAGGGATTCCGCATTTTTCTGTCTGTGCCGAAACAAAACCTGACTGAACGGAGGTCTTGACATGAACATTGTTATAATAGATGATGACAAGCTTGTGGCGGTGTCGCTGAAAACCATTCTTGAAAGCACAGGCAGTGTGAACGTTCTTGCCATGGGAAGCTGTGGCGAGGAAGCCCTAGAGCTTTATTCTCTTCTCAAGCCTGATGTTCTGCTTATGGATATCCGCATGAACGGCATGAGCGGCATTGAAGCCGGCGAAAAGATCCTTGCTGGGTACCCTGACGCAAGGATACTTTATCTTACCACATTTTCTGATGATGAATACATTATAAAGGCTGTGCTTATGGGAGCAAAGGGATATATTTTAAAGCAGGATTTTGAAAGCATATGCCCTGCCCTTGAAACCGTTATGAATGGGCAGACAGTTTTCGGCTCAGATGTTGCAAGCAAGCTTCCTGAGCTTCTTACCAATCACAGCAGTTTTGATTTTGACCACTACGGCATAGTCGAAAAAGAGCAGGAGATAATCGAACAGGTGGCAAAAGGGCTTAGCAACAAGGAAATAGCCTCACTGCTTTATCTCAGTGAGGGCACAGTGCGAAATTACATCAGCACTATCCTGGAAAAGCTCTCCCTCCGTGACCGCACACAGCTTGCTATTTTCTACTACACCAACATACAATAGCACTACAATTTCATAAAAAGTAAAGAGGAGACGGCATGACCGCTCCTCTTTTTGTTATTATTACATTTTAGCTCTTTCCTTAGCTCTCTGTGAGTTGCTCAGAATACGCTTTCTTATTCTTATGCTCTTTGGTGTTACTTCAAGAAGCTCATCATCAGCGAGGAACTCAAGTGAATCCTCAAGGCTGAGATTTCTTGGCGGAACAAGTCTGAGCGCGTCATCAGAACCGCTTGCACGGGTGTTTGTAAGGTGCTTCTTCTTGCAGACATTTACAACAAGGTCTTCCTGCTTTGGTGAAGCGCCAACTATCATTCCCTCATATACAGGTGTGCCTGCTGTGATGAACAGCTCGCCTCTCTCCTGTGCGTTGTAAAGACCGTATGTTACAGCCTCGCCTGTTTCAAACGCAACAAGTGAGCCTGTTGCTCTCTTGGGTATCTCGCCCTTGTATGGCTCGTAGTCATGGAATACAGAGCTCATGATACCCTCGCCCTTTGTGTCTGTAAGGAACTCGCTCTTGTATCCGAAAAGTCCTCTTGCAGGGATAAGAAATTCAAGTCTCATTCTGCTTCCAACAGGTGCCATTTCCTGAAGCTCGCCCTTTCTTGCACCTATCTTCTCCATAACAGAACCTACGCAGTTCTCAGGAACGTCAATAACAAGTCTTTCGATAGGTTCGCAAAGCTTGCCCTCTATCTCCTTGAACAGAACGTGCGGTGTTGAAACGCCAAGCTCATAGCCCTCACGACGCATATTCTCGATAAGGATAGAAAGGTGCATTTCGCCACGTCCTGCGACCTTGAAAGCGTCTGTGCTGTCTGTTTCAGAAACTCTCAGTGAAACGTCCTTAAGAAGCTCCTTGAAAAGTCTGTCTCTCAGGTGACGGCTCGTTACGAACTTGCCCTCTCTGCCTGCGAATGGCGAATTATTTACAGAGAATGTCATTTCAACTGTAGGCTCGGATATCTTTACAAAAGGTACAGCCTCAAAGTTGCCGAAGTCGCAGATAGTGTCACCGATAGTAATGTTCTCGATACCGCTTATACAAACGATATCGCCAGCCTTTGCACTCTGGCATGGAACCCTGTTAAGTCCCTCTATCTGATACATTGTAACTATCTTGCCACGATATTCCTTCTTAGTCTGATGATAGTCGCCGATCGTAACGTCCTGATTAACTTTCATTTCGCCACGCTCGATACGGCCGATAGCTATTCTTCCTACATACTCGTTGTAGTCGATAGCGGAAACAAGATACTGCATTGGACCCTCAGTATCTACCTCAGGTGCAGGGATATAGCTGAGAATCTCGTCAAAGAGAGGTATCATATCCTTGCCCTCTTCATCAGGTGAGTGAGTAGCTGTACCTGCTCTGCCTGAGCAATAAAGGATAGGGCTGTCAAGCTGCTCGTCAGTAGCGTCAAGATCCATGAGAAGCTCGAGAACTTCGTCGCCTACCTCGTTAAGACGAGCGTCAGGTCTGTCTATCTTGTTGATAACGATGATTATTTTATGACCAAGCTCAAGTGCTTTCTGAAGCACAAATCTTGTCTGTGGCATTGGACCCTCGGCTGCGTCCACAAGCAGTATAACACCGTTTACCATTTTAAGAACACGCTCTACCTCACCACCGAAATCAGCATGGCCCGGGGTGTCGATAACGTTTATCTTAACGTCCTTATACTTGATAGAAGTATTCTTTGCAAGGATAGTGATTCCTCTCTCACGCTCGATATCGTTTGAATCCATGACTCTTTCTTCTACAGCCTGATTTTCTCTGAAAGTACCGCTCTGCTTGAGCATCTGGTCTACAAGGGTAGTCTTACCGTGGTCAACGTGGGCAATAATAGCAACATTTCTTAAATCTTCTCTAATCATACATACTCCTCCGATTTATCAAGACACAGCAAAGCGAATGCTTTCTGTAACGATTTGCTTAATATATTTCGCAAAAATTATAAACAATAAAAATTATAAATATATTTTCTCCCATCAAAGGAAAGAAAATCGTAATTTTTCACAAAAAGCCTATAAAACACAAAAGCACCTTGCGAAATTTTCCGCAAGGTAACTTTCCTAATTGAGAATTATAGCACATTTTTGCCGATTTGTCAAGAAAAAAGTATCATTCACAGGTTACGCCTTGTACAGTGTGCCTTAGATTAAATGATTTATGTTTTTGGCTGTTTTACACAATAATGCGCCACTAATATTTTGCATAAAAATAATTGAAATTATGGTATTAAAGTTGTATAATATCAATAATCAAAGATATAACTTTGATAACAGAGATCATATATTTGAAAGGCGGAATAATCAAATGGCTAACAGAATGATACTTAATGAAACTTCATATTTCGGTGCAGGCTCGATCAGCGAGATAGTTACAGAGGCAAAGAAGAGAGCTTTTAAAAAGGCTCTTGTTGTAACAGACCCTGACCTTATCAAATTTAACGTTGCAAAGAACGTTACAGATCTTTTGGAGAAAGCAGGACTTGCTTATGATATATTCTCTCAGGTAAAGGCTAACCCTACTGTAAAGGTAGTAAAGGCTGGTATCGAAGCTTTCAAGGCAGCAGGCGCTGACTATCTTATCGCTATCGGCGGTGGCTCATCAATGGACACTGCAAAGGCTATCGGTATCATCATAAACAACCCTGAGTATGCTGACGTTACTTCTCTTGAGGGAGCTATCGACACAAAGAATCCTAGTGTTCCTATAATCGCAGTTCCTACAACAGCAGGCACAGCCGCAGAGGTAACTATCAACTATGTTATCACAGACGAGGAGAAGAAGAGAAAGTTCGTTTGCGTTGATCCACACGATATCCCGGTAGTTGCTATCATCGACGCTAAGATGATGTCATCAATGCCTAAGGGACTTACAGCTTCAACAGGTATGGACGCTCTTACACACGCTATCGAGGGCTACACAACACTTGGCGCTTGGGAGCTTACAGACATGATGCACCTTAAAGCAATAGAGATAATTTCACGTTCACTGAGAAAGGCTGTTGAGAATGATCCACAGGGCAGAGAAGATATGGCTCTCGGTCAGTATATCGCAGGCATGGGCTTCTCAAACGTCGGACTTGGCGTTGTTCACGGCATGGCTCACCCACTTGGCGCATTCTATGACACACCTCACGGAATTGCAAACGCTGTACTTCTTCCATATGTAATGGAGTACAACGCTGAATACACAGGCGAAAAGTTCAAATACATCGCAGAAGCAATGGGCGTTGACACAACAAACATGAGCCAGGCTGAATACAGAGCAGCCGCAGTAAACGCAGTTAAGCAGCTTTCAAAGGACGTTGGAATCCCTGAGAAACTCCACGAGATAGGCGTTAAGGAAGAGGATCTTCAGGCTTTGAGCGAATCTGCATTTGCAGACGTATGCACAGGAGGAAATCCAAGACCTTGCACAGTTGAGTCTATCCTCGGCATCTACAAGACAGCATTCTAAATCAAAAGCTTTTATCTGCCCTCGGTTTTCGGGGGCAGATTTTTTATTGCCCGAAAAGAATATTTATGGTATAATACATTTAAAGTGAGTTTAAAGTTCATAGGTTATCATATATCGTAAGATATTATACTGACTTATAGGGAGGAATTTTAATGAGATTACTTCTTGCTGAGGACGAGGTGGAGCTTGCAAATGCGCTTTCGGCAGTGCTTAAACACAAAAACTATTCTGTTGACGCTGTTTACAACGGCATCGACGCATACAACTATGCAATTGCACAGGATTATGACGGCATAATACTTGACATTATGATGCCTGGTATGGACGGCATACAGGTGCTTACAAAGCTTCGTGAAAAGGGTATCGACTCCCCTGTTCTTCTGCTTACTGCAAAGTCTGATATTGACGATAGGATAACCGGACTTGATTCAGGTGCTGACGATTATCTTACAAAGCCCTTTGCAATGGGCGAGCTTCTTGCGAGAATAAGGGCAATGACACGCCGCCGCACTGAGTTTGCACCCTCTACCCTTACTTTCGGAAACGTTTCTCTCAACAGACAGAGCTTTGAGCTTTCAGGTCCTAACGGCTCTCAGAAGCTTGGCAACAAAGAGTTTCAAATGATAGAAGCCCTTATGCTAAATCACGGCACGCTTATTTCCACAGAGCGTTTCATGGAAAAGATATGGGGCTATGACTCTGACGCTGAGATAAACGTGGTGTGGGTATATATTTCATATCTGCGTAAAAAGCTTGGTCTTATCGGTGCAGATGTCGAGATAAAAGCCACAAGGGGCGTGGGCTACACACTAGAGGAAAAGCATAATGATTAAGCGTTTACAGCGGAAATTTGTTGTTATCGCCGCTGTGTGCCTTCTTATCGTAGAGTTTGCCATAATAGGCGGCATAAATGGAGTGAACATCTATCAGACCAACAAGAATGCAGACGATCTGCTGAACATAATAATCGAAAATGACGGCAGATTTCCTGAGTTCGACCCCAAGGGCATGAAGCATGACAAGCCGCAGGATAATTCAGACAGCGCCTCTCCCCATGAGAGCAAAAAGCCTGATAAGCACAGAGGCTTTAACGAGGAAACTAAGTATCAGACAAGGTATTTTGTTGTATACGCCGACAGCAATGGCGAAATAACCAAGGTAGATACAGGACACGTTGCGGCGGTGTCAAGTTCGCAGGCTATAGAATACGGCAAAAGCGTTCTTGACAGCGGCAAGACTTCAGGCACGTCAGGAAACTACCGCTACAAAACAGGCGACACTGACAAAGGCAAGATAATAGTTTTCATGGACTGCCGCAGTGACAGTGCCACCAAAAATCGCTTTTTGCTGGTGTCGTGCGCTATAGGTGCGGCAGGATATATACTTGTATGTCTGCTTATCATAATCTTCTCAAAGCGTGCCATAAGACCTGTTGTGGAAAGCTTTGAAAAGCAAAAGCGGTTCATCACCGACGCAGGGCACGAGATAAAAACGCCGCTGGCCATAATCTCCGCAAACACGGAAGTTCTTGAAATGGTGTCAGAGCCAAACCAGTGGACAGTGAGCATAAAAAATCAGATAACAAGGCTCAACGGTCTGCTGAAAGAGCTTTTGAGCCTTGCAAAAATGGAGGAGGAAAAGCCTGCTCTTACCATGGCTGATTTCAATATCTCTGATGCTGTTTATGACGCCGCTTCGCCTTTTACTACCCTTGCGGAAACAAAGGGCAAAAAACTCACCATTGATGTTGCCAACGGACTTACCTATCACGGCGACGAGGGTGCGATAAGACAGCTTGTTTCTATCCTCACGGAAAATGCAGTGAAATACGCTGACGAGGGTGGCGAGATAATAGTAAAGCTTTTCACTTCTCATAATGGCAAGGAAACAGACCTTGAAGTTTCAAACACCTGCAAAGAACCACCGCAAGGCGACCTAACAAAACTTTTTGACAGATTTTATCGTGACGACAGCTCACGGTCAAGGTCAAAGGGAGAGAAAAAAGGTGGCTACGGCATTGGGCTTTCTATCGCACAGGCAATAGTCAGGTCGCACAAAAGCAAGATATCATGCAAAGCCGAAAACGGCATGATGATATTTACAGCACAGCTTAAATAACTGCAAAGCAGAGTTGGTCAACAGCCACTCTGCTTTTTTATAATATGACATTTGTCACATGAAGATGTGACTTTGCTCACTAGCTTTTTGGCGGATAGTATTGTATAATGATAATACAAACTAAGGGAGGTTTTTCTTATGGCTGAAACTGTAGTAAAAATAGACAATCTGGTAAAAAGATACAAGGAGCTTATTGCTCTTGACCACTTTGATCTTGAAATAAAAAAAGGCGAGGTCTTCGGACTTCTCGGTCCTAACGGTTCGGGCAAGACCACCACGATAAACTGCCTGCTCTCACTGCTGGCATACGATAAGGGCGACATCGAGATATTCGGTGAAAAAATGTCTCCTGTGAACTATGGGGTAAAAAAGCGTATTGGCGTTATAATGCAGAATGTTGCGGTGTTTGACGAGCTGACTGTGTATGAGAACATTGACTATTTTTGTGGGCTTTACATCACCGACAAAGCCATACGAAAGAAATATGTTGACGATGCCATAGCTTTTGTGGGACTTGAGGACTTCGTGAAGTTCCACCCTAAAAAGCTTTCAGGCGGTCTGCTCAGACGACTTAACATTGCCTGTGGTATCGCACACAAGCCTGAGCTTATCATACTTGACGAGCCGACAGTTGCTGTTGACCCACAATCAAGAAACAAGATACTGGAGGGCATTTTACAGCTCAACCGTGAAGGTGCAACTATAATTTACACCTCCCACTACATGGAAGAAGTCGAGCAGATATGCACCCGTATCGCCATAATGGATAAGGGCAGTAAAATAGCCGAGGGTACTACAGAGGAACTCAAACGAATGATAAAAAACACCGAAACTATCACCGCCGAGATACTCCAGCTTCCTGAAAACATCCGTGAACAAATAGAAGCTTTGGAACACGTTTATAATGTTTCCTATGCCGACAACAAGCTCGTTGCACGCTGTACAGGGGGACGGCACAATCTTATTGAGATACTGAAAATATTGCAGGAAAATCAGGTGGGCTTCGGCAGCGTTTATTCTGAGCAGCCTACCCTCAATGACGTTTTCCTTGAAATAACCGGCAAGGCTCTCAGGGATAAGGAGTGATAGAATGTTCTCACACATATTCAAATACGAATTTAAAAGCTGTCTGCGTCAAAAAGCCATACTCTTCTGGCTCATAGCCTTTCCTATAATACTGGGTTGCTTTTTTAAGATGGCGTTTTCAGGAATATACGAAAAAGATGTTGTATTCAATGCGATACCTGTTGCGGTGACAAATATAGAAGAAAACGATATCCTTAAGCAGGTGCTTGAACAGATATCAGATAGTGATGAGGCTCTTTTCAAGGTGACGTATACGGATATTGACAAGGCAGAAAAAATGCTTAAAAGCGAAGATATAAAAGGCATTATAAAGGCTTCCGACCTCTCCCTTGAGTTTGGCTCAACAGGTATCCAGCAGACCATTGTAAAGACGTTCATACAGCAATACAAAACTCAAGAAAAGATAATAACCGACACTGCAAAGAACGCTCCGCAAAAGCTTGATAAGGTCATAGCTTCCCTTTCTGAGAAGATAAGCCCAAATGAGGATATACCTCTCCACGGCAATCCTGACATAACGATACAGTTTTTCTATAATCTCCTTGCCATGACGGCACTTTTCGGCTCGATGTCAGGTCTGTTCGTGGCACAGGAAAATCAGGGCGATCTGTCTGCACTTGGCGCAAGGCGGTGCTGTTCTCCAGTGAACAAGCTTACAAGCATAACGGCAACGCTCCTTGCTTTTCATGTGGTGGAAATGATATGCATGGTGATATCAGTGACGTTCCTGAGATTTGTGCTTAAAGTGGATTTCGGCAGTAAGCTCCCCCTTGTTTACCTTGCCGCAGTGCTAGGCGGAATAATGGGAATATCCATGGGATTTTTCGTTGGCTCTTTCCGCATAAAAGAGGGTTTAAAAGTGTCTGTAGTCCTGGCGGTATCAATGACCTGCTGTTTCTTCAGCGGTCTTATGTCAAACACCATGAAAGGCACTGTTGCAGAGCATTGCCCGATATTCAATGAAATAAACCCTGCCGCCATTATCTCAGACAGCTTTTACTGTCTTAATCTCTACGAGGACTACAGGCGGTTCACGGTGAAGATAATTTCAATGGCGATATACACAGTACTGTTCACCCTTGGTGGATATGTTCTTACAAGGAGGCGTAAATATGCAAGTCTTTAAGACCTTTATGAAAATACTCAAAACAAGGCTTACGTCTGCTATATTATATCTCGTCATATTTATGGTCATAGCAGTAATAATGGCGGATACTGCAAAAGATAACAATGACTATGAGGACTACAAAATGTCCATATCCGTCATTGACCGTGACAACAGTGCCGAAAGCAAGCGTTTGCAGGACTTTATATTCAGCGGCAACAAAAAGGTGGAGCTTGCAGATGATGAAGACGAAGTCATCGACGCCGTTTATTATCAGCGTGCCAACTATGTTCTGTATATAAACAAGGGCTTTGGCGACAAGATAAACGCAAGGGATTTTGACGGACTTTTTGAGAACTTCAAAATGCCCTCCAGCTACGGCGGACAGCTTTTTGAAAGCAGGCTTGACAATTATCTTTCAAGCGTAAAGGCATACATGACGGCAGGTGAAAGCACAGAAAACGCTATGGAGCTTGCCCAAACGGCAGTTTCTCAGCAAGTAAATGCGGAGCTTAAAAACTTTAACAACAAGGGCGGAACAGGTATGCCGGCAATATTCGGCTACTATTTTCAGTATCTTGCATACGTTATGCTTTCCATGCTCATTGTTACCCTTTGCCCCGTTATACTGACGCTAAACAGAAAAGGCGTTCGAGAACGCACAATGTGTTCAAGCCTGACGTCAGCAAACTACAGCAGACAGACGGCTCTTGGGGCAAGTATCTTGGTGTTTAGCATATGGCTTTTGTTTATGATAGTCGCAATAATTTGGGGCAAAACGCTCAGCGTGAAATTCTGGCTTGCCTGCCTTAACAGCTTTGTATATATCATTGCCGCCGCAGGCATAGCAATGATAATAGCGCAGTTTGACCTTAGCGACAACGGCATAAATGCTATATCGAACATAATCGGTCTTGGCATGAGCTTTCTTTGCGGAGTTTTCGTGCCGCAGGAATTGCTCACAGGAGGCGTTCTTGCAGTGGGAAGATTGTTCCCTGCATACTGGTACACCAAGGCCAACAATATGCTTTTCGGCATGAGCGGTGGAGTATTCAGCACAAAGGAATATCTCATCTGCATTGGTATCGAGGTACTGTTTGCGATAGCGTTTTTCGCTGTGGCTGCTCTGCTTGTTAAGCAAAAGCGTGAGGGTGATGTAAATTCCCTTGCATAAGTTGACAATAATATGGCTGTGTGTTATACTCTTATTGTTACGGAGCTGACACGCAGCCTTTTTGCGTCAGCTAAAGAAGATCATAGATGAAAAAGAGGAAAAAGTATGGATAGATTACAGCTTGACAAAAATGCAAAGCTCACAGGCAGAGTATATTTCAAAGACGGGGTAATGTGGCTCGGTCTTTCAGGAAGCGGTGCGTCATTCACATTTGACGGCACAAAGCTTGTTTTGAAGCTCAAAGGCGACAATATCGCAGTGGGCGAAAATCCTATCGACTATGCAAGAATAGCCGTTTACGTTGACGGCAAGAGAGTAGTTGACGAGATGATCGACTGTGCAGAAAAAGAGGTCACGGTAATAGACCGCACAGAAAGCGCTCAGTCAGTTGTGGAGATAATAAAGCTTTCGGAATCTCCAATGTCGGCAGTTGGCATTGAGGCTTTCGCTGAGGGCAGTGCTGAGGCTTTGCCTGAAAAACCGCTCAAAATAGAATTTATCGGCGACTCTATAACCTGCGGCTATGGCGTTGATGATGAGGACGAAAACCACCAGTTCACCACCGCCACAGAGGACGTTACAAAAGCCTATGCCTACAAGACCGCCAAGGCACTTGACGCTGAATACAATATGTTTTCAGCCAGTGGCTATGGCATAGTATCAGGCTACACAGAAGGTGACGAGCCTATCAGCGAACAGACAATTCCACAGTTCTATTGCAGCTACGGCTTTTCAAGGGGCAATTTTGCAGGAACTGCTCCGCAGGATATACCATGGGATTTCAGCAAATATGTTCCGCAGATAATCGTTATAAACCTTGGCACAAACGACGACAGCTACTGCCGTGACTACAAGGACAGGCAGGCTGTTTTCTCAAAGCTTTATGCTGATTTTCTTGCGGTCGTTCGTGAGAAAAATCCGCAGGCTTACATTCTCTGCACTGTTGGAATAATGGGCGAGAGGATATTCCCTGCTGTTGAGGAGGGAATAAAGATATATCTTAAAAGCCATGCAGACAGCAAGATAAGCTCAATGATGTTCCATGAGCAGGACGGCGCAAATGACGGCTTTGCGGCAAACTGGCACCCTACTGAAAAGACCCACACCAAGGCGACAGCGGTGCTTACGGAAAAACTCAGAGAGATAATAAAAAGCATATAACAAAAGCGGCAGTCGGTAACGGCTGCCGCTTTTTGTCATTTTGTGCCAATTCTCATTCTGTAGCAGAATGAACAGGAAAGCATGGCTAGTTTCAGAACTGTTCTTTGAAAGCTTTCCTTATAAGAAAACATATTTCAGCACGAAAAGCACTGCAAGCACATACATAAGCGGTGTGATATTCTTGCGCTTTCCGCAAACAAGATTTATAACAACGTATGAGATTATTCCAAGAGAGATGCCCTCTGAAATGCTGTAGAAAAGAGGCATTGAGAGAATACAAAGATACGCTGGGATAGCCTTTGTATAATTGTCGTCATCAAACTTGATGTCAGTGATAGAGCTGAACATCAAAAAGCCTACTACTATAAGTGCAGGGGCTGTTGCAAATGACGGGATAGCCGTGAAGATAGGTGCAAAGAACATTGACAGTGCAAACAGCACTGCGGCTGTGATAGAGGTAAGACCTGTTCTGCCTCCTGCGGCAACGCCTGCTGAGGACTCAACAAATGTTGTGGTGGTGGAAGTACCAAGAACTGCACCTGCTGTTGTGGCAACGGCGTCAGCAAGAAGCGCAGGCTTTATCTGCGGAAGTCTGCCCTTTTCATCAAGCATATCTGCCTTTGAACATACGCCGATAAGAGTGCCTAAAGTGTCGAAAAGGTCAACGAACAGGAAGGAGAATACCACGACTATAAAATTGAAGATACCAATGCTGTGCATATCCACCTTAAAGCACTGACCAAATGTTTCGCCAAGCTTTGAAAAATCAGTAAGCGACATTGTAGGGAAAAGCGAATTATAGCCGCTTTCAGCATCAGGAACATACAGCCCTACAAGTTGACATATCATGCCTATTACCCATGTTGCCACTATACCCATAAGAATAGAGCCACGGACTTTTTTGATATATAGGATAATAGTGATGAAAAGTCCCACGATAGTGAGAAGCGCACATATGCCCGAAGTTGTGAAATTCTTGCGGAAGCCTGTTATGGTAACAAGAGTGGCTGAACTGTCAACGCAAAGTCCGGCATTCTGAAGTCCGATAAAGGCAATGTAAAGACCGATGCCAACGGACACCGCTTTTTTCAGCACCACAGGTATTGCATTGAAAATGGCTTCTCTGACGTTTGTAAGAGAAAGCACGATGAAGACGATACCCTCGACGAAAACCGCCAGCAGTGCAACCTGCCATGGATAGCCGTAGCCTGCCACAACAGTGTAAGCCATGTAAGCGTTAAGTCCCATGCCTGCGGAAAGCACAAAAGGCAGATTCGCCATAAGTCCCATGCACACTGTTCCAATAACAGAGGCAATACAGGTGGCAAGAAGCACAGCTGTAGGATCCATGCCCGTTCTGCCGAGAATGCTCGGGTTTATGGCAAGGATATATGCCATGGTCATGAAAGTCGTCACACCCGCCATTATCTCAGTTTTAACATCGGTGTGATTTTCTTTCAGCTTGAATAATTTTTCCGTCATATTTTATTATGCCTGCGTTGCAGACATTTCCTCCTTTCAATATGGGGATACTATCTTATTATACCGATTTTACAGCATTTTTCAAGCCTGATTTATTAAGGCAACACCGCACAAAGCCCGCCTGACGGCTTTGCACGCCATCTGCTTGCAGATTTTCCGTCATATCACACAAAAATCCCTTGACATACGGCGGTATGCCTGCGGAATTTTTGTGCAATCTGACAAAAAAATCTGACTACGCATCTGACGCACAATCTTTGTGCGGTATTGCCTTAATTGAATAAAATTTATCATTTAAGATGAGCTGTTACTTGCGTCAGACTTTATTTTCCACTGACTGTTGAGCCAATAAATGCGGTTTTCGATCCAATTGAAAAGATCCTCCGCAGAGTCAGGACCCCACTCTTCGCCTTTTCTAAGGTCGACGTCATACTCTTTGAGATATTCACGCTCTGTTTTTATACAGCCCTGTAAAAGCTTTTCTTGGCTCATCTCTGTCCACTTTTCCTTGACAGCTTCCATAAACCAATCCTGCTTACAAAGAACGATAAACCATGGGTTTGAACGGTCGCCTTTTTTAGCCACAAAATTCTTGTCTGTGAAAGCACCAGCATAATATTTCTCAGTGCTGTCATTATATGCCCAGTTAAAATCCCAAGGTGAAGTGAATTTCAGCTTAGGACATTTACTGTCCTTTGAAAAATCGACGCACATATAGAAGCTTCCCTCACCACAGTCATAGTCATGTACGATCTCATAAAGAATATACATATCTCTCACTGAGTCTATATCCATAACGGCAGAAACGGCTTCCTCAGCAGTGGTAACATCGGAGTCAACAAGGTCATAATTTTCATCAAATTTATAATACTTGCCGTTCTCGCAGGCTTCATAAACTATCTTGAAAAGATTGTTGAGATACTTGTCAATAAAGTCTATCTGATTTTGCGAATAGAGGTCATTCTTGATAGAATATTCCGCAGGAACGAACTGCCTTGTTTCGCCGTTTATATCGGTGACAGTGGCATTTTCATAGTCCATGCTTATATAATGGTTATCCTCATCGCTTGTTGCATAGTTGTCAAGTTCAAGATAATAGCCTATATCAGTGTCGGTGCAGCCCTCCGCAGGCTCGGAGATATCCACTCTGTTTGGATTTATCTGACACTGTTCGCAAAGTTCATAAACGCCTTGAAACTCCTCGTTCACATAGAGGTGAACAAGCTGACCGTCTGAGCAGAAATTGCTGTCACCCATGATAGTTCTGCCAAAACGGAATGCGATATCGTTTCTTATTAGATCCCAATCTGATTTCAACAGCACCCAGCTTTTGCACTCTGCGCCGTTATTAAGCCCAAGCATATTTGTCTTTTTATCAAATTTTATCCTATAAGGCACTTTGTTTGCAAGGATCTGACTAACATCGCCGTAATATGCGCTTGAATTTCCTCTTACCTTTATGCCTGCTGAGGCTTCGTTTATCTCCAATTTTTCATCACAATTGAAAACGTCCACCACGCAGGAAGTATACTTCTCCCTTGAATCTATCATATCGTCAGGGGCAGTCGTGACGCTTATAACAGGTATCTTACTTTCTGATCGTATCTTTTTCTTAAAACTTTCTTTTTCAGCCTTGTCAGCACTCAGGCTTTCATAAGTAGCAGGTTCAGAGTTTATCACCTGTTTTGTGGTGGCAGGGAGAGTTACAACAGGTTCAGCCGTTGTTGTCACAGCCTGAGATTCGGCAGGACTACTCTCTGCTTTTGAACTTTCCCCTGTTTCTTTAGCACAGCTTGTTAGCATTGCTCCCGTCATGACTACTGCACATACAGCAGCGATAATTCTTCTGTTCATATCATTCCTCATATTATTATCTTTCCATTTATTGTGCATTACACACATATTTTTTATCATATAACTTATTCAATTATAGCACATTGACATAGATAATACAATATGCTATAATCATAAAAGTAAGTGGGATAATTTATGCACTAATACGATTATATAGGAGGTTTTTTGAAATGTTTATACCTGACGATAAAAGATATGACAAAATGATATACAACCGCTGTGGAAAAAGCGGGCTTAAGCTTTCTGCGTTGTCTTTGGGCTTTTGGCAGAATTTCAGCCTGAAAAACAATTTTGAGAACATGGAAAGAATGGTGCGCACTGCGTTCAACAGCGGTATCACACATTTTGACCTTGCAAACAACTATGGCAATCCCTACAACGGCTCGGCAGAGGAAAACTTCGGCAGGATACTCGACCGTGGCATGAGAGAGTTCCGTGACGAGATGTGCATTTCCACCAAGGCTGGCTATGAAATGTGGGCAGGTCCATACGGTGACAGAAACGGCTCGAGAAAATATCTCACGGCAAGCCTTGACCAATCTCTAAAAAGAATGGGACTTGAATATGTTGACATTTTCTATCACCATGTAAGAGATCCCGAAACGCCTCTTGAAGAGACTGCCCTTGCACTTGACAATGCAGTAAGGCAGGGCAAGGCGCTTTATGTTGGCATATCAAATTACAACAGAGCCGACACAGCCGAAATGCTGAAAATTTTCCGTGAACTCAGAACTCCTTTTATTATCAATCAGCCCTCATATTCCATACTCAACCGCTGGATAGAGGACGATAAGCTTGACAGCCTTGCACTTTCTGAGGGCTTTGGCATTGCAGTGTTCTCGCCGCTGTATCAGGGCTTCCTTACAAGCAAATATCTAAAAGGCATACCGGCAGATTCAAGGGTAGGCAGAGGCGAAACATGGATAGGCAATGAGCTTAACGACAAAATGATAGAAAAGCTCAACAAGCTTAATGATATCGCCGCTTCGAGGGGACAGACCCTTTCGCAAATGGCACTTTCATGGGTGCTTCATAACAAGGCTGTCACCACTGTGCTTATCGGTGCAAGCCGTCCTGAGCAGATAACGGAAAACATAGGCTGTCTTGACCGCCTTGACTTCACAGAAGCTGAGCTTGCAGAGATAGACAGGCTTGCAAAGATGTAATAAAGAAGCTGTCAGAGCCACCGCCCCGACAGCTTTTTTATGCGTTATAATAGCAAACGTAATCGTCAAGCATATCTGCCGTAAGCTCAAAAGGATAATTTTTAAGCTTGGCAGGGTTGGCAAGTATTCCGTCTCTATCCTTCTTCCAAAGCTTCTCTGACATATCAAGCTTGCCAAAAAGCGTCCTGATATAATCTCGGAAAGCGTCGATATCATCAAAGTCAAGAAGCCGTTTTACAACATAATCAGCTTCGGTGCTGTCACCGTATTTTTTCAAAAAGCCTGACAGAAAAACGCCTACTGCCTTGCCGTGGGGTACGCCATTTTCATATGTCAAAGTATAGCTCAAACCGTGAGGTATGCTTGTGCCTGTGTAGGCTATCGCCATGCCCGCAAGCACTGATGCCTGCATGAAAGTTGAGAACTCATCATCGGTCATATGAGCAAATCTCTCCTCTGTTTCAAGACAGCCCTTACAGCTTGCCCAAAGCCTCATACCCTCCTCTGCATATGCACGGCTGAACGCGTTTGCGTTGGTGTTGAGCCGTGACTCTATCATGTGAGCAAGTGCGTCAACGCAGGTGCTTTTCATACCGCTGTATGAGGAGGTTTTAAGATAGCTGTAGTCCACCAATGCAAGTGACGGAAAAATTTTGTGGGCAATAGATTTCTTGGTCTGCTTGATGTGGGAAGTCAGGATAGAATAAGGTGTAGCCTCAGAGCCTGTTCCGCAGGTGGTAGGCACACAGACTATAGGATAAAAAGGTAGTTTCGCAGGAGTGTACAAAAGCTCCTCCACCTTGGCAATGCTGTCTGAAAGCTCACACTTCTCCGCTTTTACAACGCTCTCGCTTTTGGAAAACTCGGCATTTTCGCAAACTATCCCATTCTTAGCAAGCATTGATATAGCCTTGCTTGCGTCCATTGGCGAACCGCCGCCCACTGCCACGAACATATCCACGCTGTATTTTACCGCCGCCGTTGCCGCTGTGTAAACAGTTTCCACAGATGGGTTTTCCTCAATATCATTATATATCACATATCCAATGCCCTGACTTTCAAACACTGCCTTGACATCATCAAGGGAGCCGTTCACCGCAGAAGAATGTCTGCCTGTGACTATCATGGCTTTCTTGCCAAGTTCCGCTATTTCGCCCCCGTGATTTTTTACCGCTTCATTTTCTATGTAAATATCTGTAGGTATATTTCTCATTTTTTACGCTCCTTTTGGCTTTTAATCCATTATAGCACCTTTGACGGCGATTTTCAAGCCTTGACTTTGTGGAACATATGTGCTATAATATTAGTAATAAATCATGGAGGGAAAAGCTATGCACTTCACAACAGCAAAAGGTATACTCTCGCAAAAAAGCGGCATGAATTAATATCGTGGCTGCACATAACGGTCAGACGAATATTTTTGATACTGCCAATTGAAAACCTCTCCCCCTTATGTTATAATAAAGAAAAAAACATCAAGGTGAAGCAATGAATAAAAATCAAAATATAGCTATGGGGATATCCCTTGCTGTGGTGGCAATAATGGTCGGCTCAGCGGAGATCTTCGGGGAAAAGGAAATAATTTTTCCTGAGATAACGGCAGTGGCAATGGGTGCGCTAATTGCGCCTGTGGAATCTTGGAACACCTCTCGAACACGGCTTTTTGCGGCGATAGTTTCTGCCGCTGTCGCAGGCGTGTGCATAGTGTGGTTTATCCCTGCGATACTTATACTTCGTATAGCTTTGGGACTTCTTGTAGCAGTGAGCGTTATAACACTGTCAAAAACTAGCTTCGTTCCTGCCATTTCAGCCTGCATACTTCCGATACTTATGGGTACAAAAAGCCCTGTTTACGTCATTTCCGTTGCGGTCATGACAGCATTTATACTTATTTTTCAAAAAGTTCTTGAGTGCTTTGGACTTCATGAAAAGTATGAATATAGACCTATCGAACCAAGCCAAGAGCTTCTAAAACTAAGAGCAAAACAAGTCACCACGGTGCTTGTTATCTGCATATTGCCTGCGCATTTTCACGAGATATTCTTTATCGCTCCGCCGCTTATAGTTGCATTTTTTGAACTTAGCGGCAAAGGCTCAAAGCTTATGAAAAGAAAATACACAGCAATTGTTCTCATGGCGGTGGCAGCGTTCGCAGGCGTTATTGCAAGATTTTTTATCTCTGAAAAGCTTGGACTTACCCTGACATTAGGCGCAGTTTTATCCTCCGCTGTGATATTCGTCATTTGCCGAAAAGCAAAGCTTTATTTTCCTCCATGCTGTGCAATATCTACCTTGCCTTTTATGATCCCCAAAACTGCAATAATAAAATTTCCATTTGAAGTCATAGCAGGATATATTGTCCTTACCATTGCCGCAGTTATCATAACCAAAATAGACAATAATACAAATTAGGCATAATCAAAAACGTACAAAGCTTTATGATCCGAACCCCAGAAGTTAGACCAAAAATCTAACGATTTGGAGGTCACATCATTACGCTCTGTACGTTCTTTTTGTATATTAAGAAATCATTCTCTGTTTTTAAGCACCTCGGCAGGGGTTATCTTGCCAAGCTTCCTTACAAGAATTGAGGTGATGATAAAGTATGTTGCCATTACTCCTGCGAAAATTATAACGTAAGCATACCATGGGAATGCAAGGTTTATTCCGCTTGTTACGTTTGGAATGAACACTGGGAAAACCTTGTCCATAAACATCTTTGAAAGCGGTATCTCGATAAGTGCGCCCAAAGTTATGATAATTGCGTTTCCGTTTAGGTAAAGCTTTTTCACGTCCTTGGTCTTATAGCCGAACACCTTCACAAGAGATATTCCAAAGGAAGCCCTTTCTATTGTAACATTCAGCATAAGGAACATCACAGAGCAGAAAATTATTACAGCAACTGCGATAAGCATTACTATCATTGACATCATAAGATCCGTGAAAACTGCCGCTGAACGCTCGATATCCGATTTTGTTGTTGTGCTGTAAAGTCTGCCCTCGTCAATGTCAAGTTTCTTGTCTGAGAGCAAACAGTTGTAGTAAGTGTCGCTCTCACCGAAAAGCTCACGCATACTGTCAATATCCATGAACACCATAAGTCCGCCACGCTCGTCGCAGATATCCTCAACTGTGAATGCGTAATCCATTGAGGTCGCATCGTCTGTCAGGATAAACTTATCGCCCTTTGCCACTCCATAACGCTCCACAACTGACTGACTCACTGTTATAAAGCTCTTGCCCTTATGTGTTTTCACATCATAATACTTGTTATCGCTGTCCATACCCATAACGGTGACATCAAGGTTATAGCCAAGCTGTTCCTTTGAAAGCGTTTTTACAAAGCAAGCCTCGCCACCCTCTGGAACGCTTTCCTCTGGATATTTCAGAGTGTACATATACTCGTATTTTGTGTCATTTATAGTGTCTTTTCTCACGTTCTCACAGAGATAGTAGCAATCAACGCCAAGCATAAGAATGAACAGTGAAAACAGCATACTGAGAAGCACTGTTATGCCTGTGCGCATTTCACGAAGCATTTGGCGCATCTGAAATCTGCGGATAAAATTCCTGCTCTTTATCTTCACTCTGCTGTAGTGACCTGTTTTCTGCTCGTTTCTGATAAGTGAAAGAGCCGTCTGAGAAAGCCGCTTGTTTATCACAAGGGTATTAACTATCACCGAAACAACAGGAGGCATTACAATGCTGTAAATGATAAGATACAAAGGATAAACAGGGGTAAAATCAGGGAGCGAGAAATATGCGTAGCTGTCGAGAAGCTGATAATCGATTCCCACAGGTGAGAAGCCTATGACCGCACCGATTATTCCGCCAACAAATGCAACTATAGTCGGCAATGTTACGTAGTGTCGGATAAGATCTTTTTTCTTTGCGCCAAGAGCATAAAGCGCACCTATAACACTGCTTTCACGCTGGATCTGATGAATGACGAAAACAGAGATAACATAAGTAAGAAGTGCCATAAGTATAACACCCACACCAAGTCCTGCATATTTGTTCATGACAACGTCACCTGCCGCACCGGCTATACGAACGTTGTCGCCCTTTTTCACAAACATTGTCAGGTTGTCAAGATCGATGGTGAACACCTCGTCAAGAAGCTCGTCAGCCTGCTTTTTGAAGCTATCAATACCATTTGCAAGGCTCTCTGCACCGCTGTATGCAGATCTTGCACCCTCTGACAGGTCTTTTGAGCCGTCATATGCGGCTTTAACTCCTGTCGTGATAGCATTCGCACCCTCTGGGAGTGCCTTTGCACCCTCGTAAAGTCCGCCCATTGCGTCATAGAGAGCGTCTGCTCCCTCAGAAAGGTATTTCACACCGTCTTTAAGGGTCTGAGAGCCGTCATAGAGCTTATCGATACCATATGAAAAATCGTCACGCTGTTTCAAGACGTCCTTGATAGTTTCAAGATAATACTTGTCTGTGACTTTTTTATAATCAAAGTCGAAATCCTCGATCATTTTCTTCAGCTCATCATCAGTTGCCTTGCCGTTAAGTCTGTAAGCATAGCAGAGGTCTTCGGCTTTCTGTTCACTGTCATTTTTGAAATAGTCGTACTGATCGTCGCTTACGAAAAGAAGTCCGAAGCCCTTGCTTGACACAGCCGTGTCAGAGAAATTTTCAAAAGGTGCGTCATAGTCAGGTATAGTTCCTATTCCAACTATCTCAAACTCAACTCCGCCTGCTGTAAGCTTATCGCCCACTGACAGAGAATGTTCCTCGCTGTAGCGTTTTTCGACTACCGCTTCGCCCTTTTTCTCAGCAAGTCTTCCGCTGTCAAGCTCGATAAGGTCAATGTCATTTCTTTTGCGGAAAACACGGAGCTTTGAGCCGTCCTTCGCGGTAACGTCAATGCTGAAATGCTGTTCAAGAGTAATTCCTTTGTCTGTTATTTCCTTTTTCTGCTCGTCTGTAAGAGGAATAAAAACGCCGAACTGTCCGTCCTCAACCTTGTTTTGCTTACCATGTTCGGCAGTTCCGTCGATGATAGTGTCTGCGCTTGCAACCACGGAAACTATTATGTACATCCCCATTACGATAAGCAATACAAGCGCAAGATAACGAGCGAAATTTGTTTTAAGCTCACGTCCGAGCCTTTTTCTGAGTACCCTGTTCATTACAAGTCCTCCAGCTCTGCGGCAGGTATGCGTGTTTCGTTAAGATAATCCTTTTTGATAAGTCCGTCCTTAACGATTATTACCTTATGCACCATATTTTTTATAGCATTGTTGTGAGTAACGATAAGCATTGTTGTGCCATATTTTGCATTGATTTTTTCCAGCAGAATAAGAATATCCCTTGAAGTTTTGGAGTCAAGAGCGCCTGTAGGCTCGTCGCACAAAAGCAGCTTTGGATTTTTTATAAGCGCCCTTGCTATAGCACATCTCTGCTGCTGACCGCCTGAAAGCTGTGACGGAAACTTGTTTCTGTGTTCGGAAAGCCCCAACGTTGTGAGAAGTTCTTCCATATCCAGTGGCGAATCTGAAAGATATTCACAAACCTGAATATTTTCCACAACTGTCAGATTTGGAACGAGGTTATAAAACTGAAAGATAAAGCCCAGATTTTCCTTTCTGTAGTCGGCAAGCTTATCAGGTTTAAGACCGAAAATTTCCTTGCCGTCGACCTTAACAGAGCCACTGTCCATAGTGTCAAGGCCGCCTATGCAGTTAAGGAGCGTGGATTTACCAGAGCCGCTCGTACCCTGAATAACGCACATCTGACCTTTTTCTAGACTTGTGGTGACACCCTTTAGCACCTGAATATAGCTGGCGTCACTGCCGTAGCTTTTCTTCACATCTTTGATCTCCAAATACATATCATTTCCTCCATTTACAAGTTAGTTTTAGCTAACTTTACTTTATATAAAAATGTGCATAACTGCACATTTCATCGACATTTGAGATACAAAGTTCACACATAACATTGTTATGTAGGTTTCTAAAAGTTACCGCCCGAAGGCGGCAATTTTCTAATCCTCGACTATCATTGTAAACCATATTTTTATTAGAAACTCCATTACTCTGCGCATATGGAGCTTTGCCTTTTCCACATCTCTCTCGTGAGTTAGCAAATGAGTGTAGGCGTCAACACTTATATGGGTTATCCAATGAAGCATATACTCATCAACGTGGCAGTTAGGCATTCTTGCGGCAGCTTTTTCCGCTGATATCCTAAAGCCCTGTTCTGTCATATCTACGATCATATCCACAGTATTTTCATACTCAGACCCCTGCGCACCCGTGAGCAGCAGCATAAAAACGTCATAGTGGAGATACATATAATCAACAAGTTTGTCAAGGTCGGTGTGAGTATCAATGTGATACTCAGCAGACAGCACCGCAGGGTCATCGCTATCCATATCCTGAGCGTCCTGCATATAATGCTCCGTAAGAAGCCTGCAAAGCTCTTTCAGCGGCTCATCGACAATAGCCTTGAACAAGTCATTTTTATTTTTAAAGAAGAAATACAGCGCACCGGTCGTCACGCCTGCGTCAGCGCATATTTTTCTCAGAGAAGCCTTCATATAACCATTTTCAGAGAACTCGGTCATTGCACTTTCCAACAGCTTTTCCCTTGTTTCAAGTTCGTCACCCATTACTGCACCCCGCTTTCCACTTCACATAACACTGTTATCTTAGCATATAACGCTCAATATGTCAATACATTTACTATATTTTCAGCATATTATATGATATTGAAACATAACAGTGTTATGTGATTGGTGACTATTACAAAATAAAATGGGAAGCGGTATACCTGCCTGGTCAGCTCTTACGATTTCTGACGGGTTAAAGCATATAAGCGGTAGCTATAAAATTGCTATTGTTTACAGCGGTGACAGTGCTCCTATGCTGGTCCTTGAAAACAAGTACTCATATAGCTGGGATATTTGCATTAGTGCAAGTGAGGTGTCGTCAGGAGTTGCTTTCTACTCATACGATGACATTGCACAAGCTTTCAGCAACTACCGTGTAAGCATTTATGACATGGGACAGCTTCACATATTTACCTCTAATTATACTGAGATCTACGGAATATATGCAGCTCCGGTCTGATATTACAACATAATAACTATCAAAGTCAAATAATAATCGGACCGAGCAAAATGTTCCACCGGAACATCTTACTCGGTCTTTTTCGTAGTATCGATAATTCAACATATTTACAACTATCCTGTATTTTTCGCGCAATCACCAATCTGGTCATTTTCTCTATCCATTTATCAATGAAACTTATAAACCCCTCAAAGCTTCACAGCTCTCCATTTGTTTGAAATAACACCGATATTCCAGTATGTAATAAAACAGATAAACAGCATACTGATTGCCGATACGACAACTGCTTCAATAAGAAGAAACGGTATCGAATAGGTTGATATGAATCTTGACGTAATTGTCAAAATAATATTTTGACAGAACCTAACAAATATCCCCAATAAGATAATGTCTAATATGAATCTCCATAGAAATGATTTTGTGAATTGTGTCATTGTTTTTCCTACTTATTATTCAACCGTGTATTCAATCGTGTTACTAATGGGAGTATATTCTCCTGTAGCATCATCATAATCAATCACTAAAGTAACTGTGTAATCGCCTTTATCAGCAAAAGTCAAAAAATTAGTCCAAGTTTTACGGTATGCCTGAAAACATTTGCATAATTTGCCATTTTGGGTTACATACCAAAATAAGTTTTTATCAGTTTCTTTCTGTGGTATTTCGGGTCTGTTTATAAGAATAATATTTTTATTTTCTTCAATCGTAATTTCCGCTAATAGAATTGAATCATCATCTTTTAAATCAGAAGAGGATACAACGCTCTGATTTTCTTTAATATTTGTTTGATGTTCAGGCGTAATTTCATAATCAAATGCTTTTAAATTCATATGAATGAGCATACAGAGAAAAAAGAGCAAAAACATTATAAAAATGCGAAAAAATTGTTTTTTATAAATTGCCTTGAAAAAATTAAATTTATTCCTGTATGTATAATGCTCACCCTTATAGGTTCTGTACGGAAACTCAACCAGCGTCAAAATGAGTTTAGAAGCATTATAAGAACATATCACAATCATTAAAAAGTATAATATCTTTGTTAAATGAAGTTCTGCCTTAAATTCACAAAATACATTATTATAAAAATAATCAAATCCTGCAAATGCAATTATGTATAGCATCAAATTCGGAAATATCAAAAGAGAAAGGTAATTATCTTTCTCTTCTACATTTCTGGGATATTTACGCATCTGTCAACACCTTCTCAAGCTTTGCTATCATTATTTTCGCAGAAGTTATGTCAGAATTATCACGCAGTGCTGAAAATAGTTCTGGAGCACTCTCTTTAAAATCGACATATTTCTTTTCAGATAATAATCTTGCATAAGCTAACCTATAATAATAATTTTGAACATCCACTAGTCGAATATTGTAGTACTGATTGACAGAATCGCCAAGACAATGTTCTGCAAAAGTCTTACAAAAATTCCAAGTAGAATTATATCTAGTATAAATCTCCATAGAAATGATTTTGTGAATTGAGTCATTGTTTTTCCTACGTATTTATAGTTGTTTTTTCAACAATAATTACAAATCCTGATGAACGATAGTATGTAATGCGATAAGATGCATTTTTATCATTTTTCAACAAATCATATTGCGAATTTGTCAAAATAAGTTCTGTATCATCTTGATTATAGTATGAAATAATATAATGGAGCCCATTTGATGATGTATACACATTAGGGCTAATGATATCATATTCAATAATATTATTAGTTTTAATATCATTATCAATTTGATTCAGGCACATGACCTGTTGAATTGAATTTTTCGTTCCGTATGAAGCAAAACTCTGCATCGACAAAACTATTATTGTGACAATCCATAATATAGAATATAGAGCCATTCTGATAGATTGTTTCTTCATGGTGTCGATTGATAAAATACTCAACGCTTTAACAAACTGATAATAACTAAACTTGTTTTTAAACCTATAGTCATCGAAATTGCTAAATGTCCTATCATATTTATTATACATTTCTATCACAGAAAATAATATCTTAGAAACGTTATAGCTACATATTAAAATACATATAAATCTTATAATAAATAGTACTTTTAAATTACGGATTGAATATTCTAGAAACTTCCCTGATAAAAAATTGGTTGCAACGCTATAATTAACATACATAAAAATAAATGAAATAATTATATTGTCTAATGTTATTAACAGAGCATAGTTATCTCTTGCATCTGGGTCATTCCATTTTTTCGACATATGATTCACTCCTCGACACTAATCATATTCTGTAAGCGATTCACTATTATTCTTGAATTAGTAATATCATCACTGTAAAAAATATATTTAATGAAATCTGGTGCTTCATCTCTGAAATCAATATACATTTGCTCAGCATAAAGTCTTGAGTATGCCAATTTTGCAAAATAGGTTCTGATATTATTATTTCTATCAAAGCCTTTTATTTTGTCATCAAAATCGTTTACCAATAAAATGGAAATCGTTGCAGTACCATATGTGTAAATAGATATCTTAGCCTCCTCTGAAATATTAAGAAGTGCATTTAAAGCTTGTATAGTTAGTTCTGCAACTAATCCTACGACGCCTCCATGTTCTAATAGTAATTCATGTGCTTTATCAGTAATAATTATGTCTAATGAATCCTCAAAACCCATTTTCATTGCATACATAACTGATGAACATACACTTTGAAATACTTCTGGCTGTTCCTCTGTTTCTGCTTCAGATTCAAGTCAATCATTCAAAAGTTTTTTCCATATCAATCACACAATAAGAACCAAGGGAATCTACAGTTGTGCTGAGCGTATTGTTTTCCTCATTGATCTCGGTTGTAACAGGAAGGAGCGTTCCTGTATCCTCAAAGAATTTGAAAATACTATACTTTTTTATTCCATAGAACTCAGAATCTTCAGCCTTTTTAGTATCTGCTTCGACTGCATACTCATCATCTATTTTAAATTGTATCACAGCTTCTTCAATTTTGCAACCCTCATCGTAAATAAATTCAGGACAAATTCCTAAAGTTGCATCATTTGTCATTGCTTTTGAGTAAAGGCTTTCTCTTGCATCAAGATTTGACAGAATATTTCCTGCAGCTTTCATTTTAACCGACACCTCAAAAGGATTTGTATCGGTATTAACATCTGCAAAGCTTGCTGTATCAGAAGGAACATCAACTTCAAAAATATATTCGGGATCTGGCACATCAAAAGTCTGCGGATTTAAAGGATCAAGCCCAAGAGCTATCTCATCACCGTCACTAATACCATCATCATCAGTATCGTACTTTAAAGAATCTGTTCCATATATAAGAGATTCAGCTCCGTCGCTTAGTCCATCCTTATCAGTATCCTCAAGCAGAGGATTAGTTTTAATATTCAATTCTTCTTTATTGCTCAAACCATCCATATCAGAATCTGCGTCAGCGTCTGATATACCTTTCGCCATAGAGTCGTAAACCGTTGGATCAGTGCCTGTCAAATAAAATTCTTCATAGTCTGAAAGTCCATCGTCATCGGTATCAGCTTTTTGAGGGTCGGTCCCTATGTCCTTTTCTAAATAATCCGGAATTCCGTCATTATCGCTGTCTGGAAAACCAACAGAGTAGCCGTTTCCATTGTTTGAGATAAGAATAGAATCAGCTTCTGCAGTTCTGCCATCGTTAGTTGTCTGACGTACAATAAAATATTTTTCACTGAAATTTTCTGTGATTTTATAGCTGTAAAACATAAAATCACTCGTTTCAGTTAATTTACTGTATTTTATATTGTCATCGGACTCCAGGATCTCAAACTTACCGTTCTGTATGGTAGTATTCCAGTAAATATCAATTGCGCTTTCATCTTGATTATACTGTGCATAAGCAGTAAGAACAAGTCCCGTTTCAAGTAAATCAAGAGTTTCAAAGTTTTCGTTGATAGTGACTCCTTTTACTATGCAGTTGGATATTTCTGCTGTTACTCCATTTTCCTTTGAAGCCTTGAATCCAAATGTTTTCGTTTCATTGGCTGCTATCGGGGTTGTTGTAATGTCGTTTGCAATAGAATATGAATTTGCTTCTGCAGATACCAGTCTCGCATTCCATATATCCTCAATTGTAAAATTAGTATCAAAATTGAGTCGCCAAGCTTCTATTGGTTCGGCTGAGAGATTTTGTATTTTTATTTCACCGGTAAAACCGTTACCCCAATCGTTGGTAACATTCAGCGAAACAATATATTCATTTTCTGCTTTATCGGTTCTTTGTGAACAGATTTCAAAAGCTTTTGGAATTTCAAGACCTTCTCCTGTCACACAGTAACCGAAATTCACTTCCTGATCGGGCTGAATTTCATAATTATATCCTGTGTTTTTTATAATATACTGAGTTTCGCTGCTGCTGTAAGCAATGCCGTTCCAAAGTCCGCTTATCTCTCCATGAGCGTCGTATTTCAAAGCCCAGTTTGATATAGTTTCTGAACCTATATTTTTGATTTTTATTTCAATATTCTGATTATTGCCCCATGAGCTTTTAATATCATAATAAACAACATAACCGTTGCCTATATAGACAGACGAATTGTTATCAGCGACATCTGCTGCCGAAGCGTAGACCGGAACAATTATGTTGATGAGGACAATAACAGACATGAAAATTGAAATGATTCTTCTTTTCAATTTTTTCCTCCTGATATGTAAAATCTTGTTTTCATAGGAATCCGACGCACAGTTTTCCATGCTGAAAAATTATGATCAGAAATCCGATTGCCGCTCCTATGGTAATGCTTTCTTATATTTTTTTAGTCATCAAAATTAGAAGAAAGTGTTTTTTTGCTTGCTGAATAATGTCCGACAATACTTTCTCCGGGTTTCAGACTGATTGTTTCAGACTCGCCGTCTTTTAAAAGAGCCGGTAAGAATCTTTGAATATTTTTCTTGTCCACATTTCCGTTTTCCCACGGAATAATATCAATTATTCCATTAGGATAAACAACAGTCATGTCGTTTACATTAAGGAATTCTGAGTATCCGCTGTAATTTACAGATGGATTGTAAATTGTAATATCCGATACGTTTGTGAGCTTAAAATCTACTTGCCAACAGTTATATGTATCATCGTAGTACTCCTGTTCAATGACAAGCTTAAGTGCATCACCGCCATAAACCTTAATAGGTTTATCGGTTTTAAATTTAGTAGTTACAGGTTCATTAAATGGTGCCAGTGGTTTTGTCAATATCACTTGACACATTTTATTCGAACAAGAATTATGCAGCGA
>ERZ772902.552-NODE-552-length-38738-cov-4.098389_pt1 | contig 38738 bp, 31 predicted proteins | sample MGYA00511470_ERZ772902 | MGnify/ENA primary metagenome ERZ772902 (study PRJEB29015, sample SAMEA2737717) | human gut metagenome | biome: human gut; feature: human-associated habitat; material: faeces | place: China | collected 2012 ... | reverse complement strand
GATTCTGCAGTGGTATTGAAAATTATTCAAGACATCTTGCAGGACTTCCGGCGGGGGCAACGCCGCATACGCTGATGGATTATTTTAAGGATGACTATCTGATCATCGTGGATGAGTCCCATATCACGATTCCACAGATCCGCGGCATGTATGCGGGAGACCAGTCGAGAAAGTCAACGCTGGTGGACTACGGATTCCGTCTGCCGTCGGCGAAAGACAACCGGCCGCTTAATTTTGAGGAATTTGAGAGCAAGATCGATCAGATGCTGTTCGTATCGGCAACACCGAATGTATATGAGGACGAACACGAGCTGCTTAGGACAGAACAGATTATCCGTCCGACCGGACTGCTCGATCCGGAGGTCGTGGTGCGTCCGGTGGAGGGACAGATCGATGATCTGATCGGTGAGGTCAATAAGGAAATCAAAGACCATCATAAGGTGCTGATTACGACACTGACGAAGAAGATGGCGGAGGATCTGACGGATTATATGCGTGAGATCGGTATCCGCGTGAAATATCTTCATTCGGATATCGATACGTTAGAGCGTGCGGAGATCATAAGAGATCTGCGGCTGGATGTATTTGATGTGCTTGTCGGCATCAACCTGCTCCGGGAGGGACTGGATATTCCGGAGATCACGCTGGTGGCAATTTTAGATGCAGATAAAGAGGGATTCCTGCGGTCGGAGACATCACTGATACAGACGATCGGGCGTGCTGCGCGTAACAGTGAGGGACACGTTATCATGTATGCGGATACGATCACCGATTCCATGAGGAGGGCGATCGACGAGACGGAGCGCCGACGTGCGCTGCAGCAGGCTTATAACGAAGCACACGGAATTACACCGCAGACAATTAAGAAAGCCGTCCGCGATCTGATCAGCATCACGAAGGAGATCAAGCCTGCAGAGACTGCTTTCGAAAAAGATCCGGAATCCATGAGCCGTCCAGAGCTGGAAAAGCTGATTGCGGACGTGCAGAAGAAGATGAAGAAGGCGGCAGCAGAGCTGAATTTCGAAGCGGCGGCAGAGCTGCGCGACCAGATGGTAGATCTGAAAAAGCTGCTGGCGGATATGGACTGAGCGCCTGAATAAGAATGCGTTTGAATGTTATTTCTATAGAGTGAGGAAGAAATGGAAGAAGCAAAGAAAATACTTTCAAAGAAGAACTGTATCAGAATCCGGGGTGCGAACGAGCACAATCTGAAAAATGTGGATGTGGATATTCCGAGGGATGCGCTGGTTGTCTTTACCGGACTGTCCGGCTCCGGTAAATCGTCGCTGGCGTTTGATACGATCTATGCGGAAGGACAGCGGCGGTATATGGAATCGCTATCGTCCTATGCGCGTCAGTTTTTGGGACAGATGGAGAAGCCGAATGTGGAAAAGATCGAAGGACTTTCTCCGGCGATTTCGATCGATCAGAAATCGACGAACCGTAACCCTCGTTCTACTGTCGGAACAGTAACAGAGATTTATGACTATTTCCGTCTGCTGTATGCGAGAATCGGTATTCCGCATTGCCCGAACTGCGGCAAGGAGATCAAAAAACAGAGCGTCGATCAGATGGTGGATCAGATCATGGCACTGCCGGAAGGAACGCGGCTGCAGCTGCTTGCACCCGTTGTGCGCGGACGAAAGGGACGACATGAGAAGGTGCTGGAACGCGCGGCGAGAAGCGGCTATGTGAGAGTCCGTATTGATGGCAATCTGTATGAGCTGGCGGAGAATATTCAGTTAGATAAAAATATCAAGCATAATATCGAAATCGTTGTTGACCGTCTGATTGTGAAGCCGGGAATCGAACGCAGACTGACGGATTCGATCGAAAATGTCCTGAACCTGTCGGAGGGACTTCTGTTTGTAGACCGTGTGGGAAGCGATGAGGAAATGCTGACATTTTCCCAGAGCTTTTCGTGCCCGGACTGCGGCGTCAGCATTGATGAAATCGAGCCCAGAAGCTTTTCATTCAACAACCCGTTCGGGGCATGCCCGGAGTGTTACGGACTTGGATATAAGATGGAGTTTGATTCCGACCTGATGATTCCGGACCGCACGCTGAGCATCAACCAGGGCGCGATTACCGTGCTGGGGTGGCAGAGCTGTCAGCAGCCGGGATCTTTTGCAAATGCGATCCTGCAGGCACTGGCAAAAGAATATCACTTCGATCTGGATACACCGTTTGGGGAATATCCACAGAAAATTCAGGATATTCTGCTGCATGGAACCGGTGGAAAAGAGGTTCTGGTCTACTATGAAGGACAGCGCGGCAAGGGACAGTATCCGATCGCGTTCGAGGGCTTGATTCGGAATGTGGAGCGCAGATACCGGGAGACAGGATCGGACGCCACCAAGCAGGAATACGAGACATTTATGCGGATTACACCGTGTCGACTGTGTAAGGGACAGCGTCTGAAAAAAGAAGCGCTGGCAGTAACCATGTGTGGGAAAAATATATACGAAATTACGTCAATGTTTATCGGAGAGCTGTCGCAGTTTCTGCAGAATATGAAGCTGACGGCACAGCAGGAGCTGATAGGCAGCCAGATTTTAAAGGAAATCCGGGCAAGAGTTGGCTTCCTGATCGACGTCGGACTGGATTATCTCTCCCTTTCCAGAGCGACGGGAACACTTTCCGGCGGCGAGGCGCAGAGAATTCGTCTTGCAACACAGATTGGCTCCGGACTGGTCGGAGTCTGCTATATTCTGGACGAGCCAAGTATCGGTCTACATCAGCGGGACAACGACAAGCTGCTCGCAACGTTGAAGAATCTCCGGGATCTTGGCAATACGTTGATCGTCGTGGAGCATGATGAGGATACGATGCGTGCAGCAGATTATATTGTGGACGTCGGACCTGGAGCAGGCTCCCATGGCGGTCAGATTGTTGCGAGCGGAACCGTGGAAGAGATCATGAATACGCCGGAGTCTATTACCGGTCAGTATTTGAGCGGTGCGAAGAAGATCCCGGTTCCTGAGACGAGACGAAAGCCCACAGGCTGGCTGACTGTGCGCAGCGCGGAAGAAAATAATTTAAAGAAGATCGATGTGAAATTTCCGTTGGGCGTGTTTACCTGCGTGACGGGCGTTTCCGGCTCCGGCAAATCGTCGCTGGTCAACGAAATTCTCTATAAACACCTGGCAAGAGATTTAAATCGTGCGAGATGTATTCCGGGAAAACATGCGGGCATCGACGGCATCGAGCAGCTGGATAAGGTCATTGCGATCGACCAGTCTCCGATTGGGCGGACACCCCGTTCCAATCCGGCGACCTATACAGGCGTATTTGATATGATCCGCGATTTGTTCGCATCGACTTCGGATGCAAAAGCGAAAGGTTATAAAAAGGGAAGATTCAGCTTCAACGTTAAGGGCGGACGCTGTGAAGCCTGTGGCGGCGACGGCATTATCAAGATTGAAATGCACTTTTTGCCGGATGTCTATGTGCCGTGTGAGGTTTGCGGAGGCAAGCGCTATAACCGAGAGACACTGGACGTCAAATACAAGGGCAAGAGCATTTACGATGTGTTGGATATGACAGTGGAGGAGGCGCTGACCTTTTTTGAAAATGTGCCGTCCATCCAGAGAAAGATTCAGACACTATATGATGTAGGGCTTTCTTATGTCAAGCTGGGACAGCCTTCTACGGAGCTGTCCGGCGGCGAAGCGCAGCGGATCAAGCTGGCAGCGGAGCTGTCCAGACGGAGCACCGGAAGGACGATCTATATTCTGGACGAACCCACGACCGGACTGCATTTTGCAGACGTGCAGAAGCTGATCGAGATTCTGCATCGGCTTGCAGAGGGTGGAAATACCGTTGTGGTAATCGAGCACAATCTGGATGTCATCAAGACGGCGGACTATCTGATCGATATCGGACCAGAGGGCGGCATGCGCGGCGGAACGGTCATCGCAAAGGGAACGCCGGAGGAGGTTGCGAAGAATCCTGCATCGTATACAGGATATTATGTAAAGAAGATGCTGAAAAGTTAAATTTTTCTGAATCCCCTTTTCAATACCGGGGTTTTACGCTATAATGGACGCGGACTATTCCAAAAAGGGTGAAGTTTGCCCTGATTAACATAGAGCAGAACAGGGAATGATTGGAACGTACAGTACGTTCGCAGCAGAACGGAAGGAGATTATAGCATGCAGTATACAGATATCGGGATTGATTTGGGAACAGCCAGCATTTTGGTTTATATCAGAGGGAAGGGCGTCGTATTAAAGGAGCCTTCCGTTGTAGCATTTGACCGTGATACCAACAAGATCAAGGCAATTGGAGAGGACGCGCGCCTGATGCTGGGACGTACGCCCGGCAATATCGTAGCAGTCCGTCCGCTTCGTCAGGGCGTTATTTCTGACTATACCGTAACAGAGAAGATGATGAAATACTTCATCCAGAAAGCACTCGGCAGAAAAACCTTCCGCCGCCCCAGAATCGCAGTCTGCGTACCCAGCGGCGTAACTGAGGTAGAGAAGAAAGCTGTTGAGGATGCAACCTATCAGGCAGGCGCAAGAGAGGTCTCTATTATTGAAGAACCGATTGCGGCTGCAATCGGAGCTGGTATCGATATTTCCAGACCTTGCGGCAACATGATCGTGGATATCGGCGGCGGTACGTCCGATATTGCGGTAATTTCGCTGGGAGGAACCGTGGTGAGCGCATCCATCAAGATCGCAGGCGATGATTTTGACGAAGCGATTGTCCGCTACATGAGAAAGAAGCATAACCTTCTGATCGGTGAACGTACCGCAGAGGATATCAAGATCAAAATCGGTTCCGCTTATAAGAGACCGGAGCCGGACTACATGGAAGTCAGAGGACGTAACCTGGTAACAGGTCTGCCCAAGACCATCAAGGTTTCTTCGGAAGAAACAGAAGAGGCACTCAAAGAGTCTACAATGCAAATTGTAGAAGCAATTCACGGCGTATTGGAGAAGACTCCCCCGGAACTGGCTGCGGATATCGCGGACAGAGGTATCGTCCTGACCGGCGGCGGAAGCCTGCTGCGCGGTCTGGAAGAGCTGATTGCGGAGCACACCGGCATCAATACGATGACGGCAGAAGATCCGATGACCGCAGTAGCCATCGGAACCGGCAAATATGTAGAATTTCTGGGCGGATACAGAGAGTAATTCCATTGGAACCAGAACGTAGATGCAAAGCGCATCGAAAACAGGAACATTGTCAGAATCATAACAAGGTCGCCTATTTCATGGGCGACCTTTTGTGTTCAAAATGCCTGTTGGTGTGGTTGGCGGCGCAGTGCAGCCTATATTATAACAACAGCGGAGAAAACAGTGGCACAGCTGAAAGGATTTGTAACACACATTATTTATCGTAACAACGGGAACGGCTATACCGTTTTTGAATTGAATACAGGCGACGAGATCACCTGCGTTGGCACATTTCAGTCTCTGGAAGAGGGAGAAATTCTGGAGCTGGAGGGAGATTTTACCGAGCACGCGGTGTATGGGAGTCAGTTTAAAGTTTCTTCGTTCAAATTCTCGTCGCCAGAGGATGCGGCGGGGATGGAGAGATATCTCGGCTCCGGGGCGATCAAAGGAGTCGGCGCTTCGCTGGCGGCGCGGATTGTGAAACGATTCGGGGCGGATACGTTTCGGATTATCGAAGAAGAGCCGGAGCGCCTGGCGGAGATCAAGGGGATCAGCGAGCGCAAGGCGATGGATATTGCATCCCAGATGGAAGAAAAGCACGAAATGCGGGAAGCAATGGTCTATCTGCAGAAATACGGGATTTCCAACACGCTGGCGGTGCGGATTTATGAAACCTACGGCAGCAGGCTCTATCGGGTTTTGGAAGAAAACCCGTACCAGCTTGCGGATGATATTGACGGAATCGGCTTCCGCAAGGCGGATGAACTCGCCGCAAGAATCGGCATCCACACGGATTCGGATTTTCGGATTCGGAGCGGAATTTTGTATACATTATTGCAGGCGTCCGGAGAAGGGCACATGTATCTGCCGGGCAGCGTTTTGATCCGGCGCGCGGCAACGCTTCTCGACCTTCCGCAGGAGGCAATTGCAGATCAGCTGCCGAACCTTTCGATGGATAAAAAAATGGTCATCAAGAAAAACGGCGAGGATACGATCTGTTATGCGTTTTCGTATTATTACGCAGAGCTTGCCTGCGCGCGGATGCTGGTGGAATTGAATCAGACGATGTTGCCGGAGGGCGAGCTGCTCCCGGCGCAGGAGGAGGCAATTTTAAAAAGGGTGGATCAGATTCAACAGCAGGAGGGACTGATGCTGGACGAGCTGCAGCGGAAGGCAGTTCTGGAGAGCGTCCGCAACAGCATTCTGATTTTGACCGGCGGACCGGGCACTGGTAAGACGACGACGATCAACACAATTATCCGGTATTTTGAAGGAGAAGGGCTGGATCTTTACCTCGCGGCGCCGACCGGAAGAGCGGCGAAGAGGATGACGGAGGCAACTGGCTACGAAGCGCGGACGATCCACCGGATGCTTGAGCTGTCCGGGGCGATGCCGGAAAGCGGCAAAAAGGCGAGCTTTGAACGGAATGAGGACAATCCGCTGGAGGCGGACGTGATTATCGTCGATGAGATGTCGATGGTTGATATCCACCTGTTTCAGTCGCTGTTGAAGGCGGTCAGCCCGGGGACGAGGTTGATTTTAGTCGGGGACGTGAATCAGCTACCGAGCGTGGGTCCCGGACAGGTGCTGGCAGATCTGATTGCCAGCGAGGTGTTTCCTGTCGTCTGCCTGCAGAAAATTTTCCGGCAGGCGCAGGAGAGCGATATTGTTGTCAATGCGCATCGGATTAACAAGGGAGAACAGATTGCGCTGACAAATAAAAGCAGGGATTTCTTTTTTCTGGAGAGGAACAGTGTCCCTGTTATCTACAAGCATATGGTGCAGCTGATAGGAGAGATGCTGCCGAAATATGTAAAGGCTTCGCCGTTCGATATCCAGGTGCTGACGCCGATGCGGAAAGGCAGCCTTGGTGTGGAGACGTTAAACGGCGTACTGCAGAGCTGTTTAAATCCTCCGTCGGAGGGCAAAAAGGAGGTTCAGCTGGGCGATACCCTGTTCCGCGAGGGGGACAAGGTGATGCAGATTAAAAACAACTACCAGCTGGAATGGGAGGTCGTCAGCCGTTACGGCATCCCGATCGACAAGGGAGTTGGAATTTTTAACGGTGATATGGGGATAATCCGGGAAATTGACGAATATGCACAGACAGTGCTGGTGGAATACGACGAGCAACGCCGCGTGACCTATACCTATCCGCAGATGGAAGAGGTGGAGCTGGCTTACGCGATTACAATTCACAAGTCGCAGGGAAGCGAATATCCTGCTGTGATTATGCCGCTTTTGGGAGGACCGAGACTCCTGTTTAACAGAAACCTTCTGTATACAGGTGTCACCCGTGCAAGGGGTTGCGTGACGATTCTGGGAAGCCGCAAGGTGGTGCAGGAGATGATTGCAAACGAAAGCGAAAACCGCAGGTACACCAGTCTGGACGTTCGAATCAGAGAGCTGAAAGGGGAAGTTTGATCGATTTCAAAACGCTATTATTTCCACAAAGATGTCCTGTATGCGACAGACCGGTGAAACCGGCGGGAGCGCTGGTGTGCAGAAGCTGTGCACCGAAACTTGTTTATGTCAGACAGCCGCTTTGCATGAAGTGCGGAAAGGAGCTTTCTGATGAAAATCAGGAATACTGCAGGGACTGTCTGCATAAAAAACATCTGTATGACAGAGGGATCAGCCTGTACCGGTATGCGAGCGTTAAAAAGGCGGTTTACCGGTTCAAATATGCGGGCAGGCAGGAATACGCCGCTTTTTTCGGAAAAGAGATGGCATGGCATTTGGGGCGGCAGATCCTTTCCTGGAAGGTAGACGCATTGGTCCCTGTTCCGCTGCATCCGGCGCGGAAGCGCAAAAGAGGCTACAATCAGGCGGAGCTTCTGGCATTGGAAATTGGAAAACAGTTAGGGCTCCGGGTGGAGAACAACTGGCTGATTCGGACAAAAAATACAGTTCCGCAGAAGCTTTTAAATGGGCAGGAACGCCAAAATAATTTGAAAAAGGCTTTTAAAGCAGGGCAAAATGATGTAAAATTAAATGCAATTGTAATTATTGATGATATCTATACGACAGGAAGTACGATAGATGCGATGGCGGCGGTCTGCAGGCAGCAGGGCGTTTCCAGAATTTATTTTGCGGCGTTGTCTATCGGAAACGGACAGGAGGTCAGATGATCAATCAGGAAAAGGTTCTCAGAATGACCAAGATGGCATCGTATGAAGAGCACGGTGGACGGAAGGATCGCGCAGTGGTGGGATATTTTCGCAGCGACTATATCGGAAAACAGACCATTATTTCACTGATAGTGATAACGGCAGCGTTCCTTGCCGGGCTGGGGGCATATCTTGTATTTCATTTTTCAGAGGTAATGGGAAATATTTATTCCATGGATCTGGTGGGAACGGCGAAGAAGATTTTGACGTTATATCTGATGGCGGCAGTTTTATATGTGGCAGTTACCTATGTGATATACACGATCCGTTATGCAAAAGCGAAGAAGAGGCTGCAGTTATTTTTGGAGTATCTGGACTGCCTGGATCAGGATGGAGAAGAGGAAACCGCAGAGAGGAAATAAAAGATGACACAGCTGCTTGTAATCAGAGAATACATAAAAAATTTTTACACAAAATATGAAGAATTTATCGTTCCCCTGTTGAAATTTGTGTTGGGACTTATTTTGTTTCTGACGATCAACGGCAGAATGGGCTATATGGAAAAAATCGACCACGTTGCGATCGTGCTGGTGGCGGCGCTTCTGTGCTCGTTCCTCCCGCTGGGCGTGATGGTATTTTTGAGCGCAATGTTTCTGCTGCTGCATACCTATGCGCTGTCTGCGGAATGCGTTGTGGTTCTGCTGCTTGCCTATATTATCGTGTTGGTGATTTATCTGCGGTTTGCACCGAAAGCGCATTTGCTGCTGCTTTTGACACCGCTTCTGTTTGTGTGGAAGATCCCTTATGCGGCTCCGCTGGCAGCGGGACTGTTCGGGACACCGGGAGCTGCGGCTGCGGTTGCAGGCGGCGTAGTGGTATATTATGTGCTGGCATATATTACCGGTAATGCGCAGGCGTTTGGCGGCGGGGAAAGCGATACCATGCTGCAGCGCTTCAGCGATATGGGAACCGGCGTGATCGAAAATAAAGAAATGCTGATTGTAGTGACAGCGTTTGCCATCACAGCGATTTTGGTTTATGCGATCCGCCGCATGAGCATTAACTATTCCAGAGCGATCGCTGTTTTGGTCGGAACGCTGGCAGATATCGTAATTTTGCTGATCGGGGATCTGATGTATGACGCGAATTTTTCACTGGCGGGCGTGATTCTTGGCAGTATTGTATGTGCGCTGATCGCACTGGTGATGCAGTTTTTCCAGTTCAATCTGGATTATGCGCGCACCGAAAAAGTGCAGTTTGAAGATGATGAGTATTATTACTATGTAAAAGCGGTTCCCAAAATGGCAGTGGCAGTGCCGGAGAAGCGGGTAAAACGGATCACGACGCAGCGCGCAAACCAGAATGTCCGCCACAGCCATGGGAAGGGCAAAACCAGAAAATAGTGAGATGGAACAATGGAACAGATCAAAGAGTTTGCGGACAGATATCTGACACAGATACAATTTATAGGACCAATGGATATTGTGGAGATTTTCCTCATTTCTCTGATGGTCTATTATCTACTGATCTTTATTCGGAATACCAGGGCATGGCAGCTGCTAAAGGGCGTGTTCGTCATTCTGGTATTTCTTGTGATTGCCGAAATCCTGCAGATGGATACGATCCTCTGGATTGCGAGGACGGCGTTTCAGTTTGCAACAATTGCGCTGATCGTCGTGCTGCAGCCGGAGTTGCGCAAGGCGCTGGAACAGCTCGGACAGAAAAATTTGATTCGTTCCGTCATTCCCTTTGAATCCTCTAAGCCGGAGGAGGGACTCTTTTCCGACCGGACGATCCGTGAGATCGTAAAGGGCTGTGTGGAAATGTCCCGGGCAAAGACGGGCGCGCTGATCGTTGTCAGACAGCTGGACTCCCTGGCAGAATATGAACGTACTGGCATTGCAGTGGATGGTATTGTGACCAGCCAGCTGCTGATCAATATTTTCGAAAAAAATACGCCGTTACATGACGGCGCAGTGATCGTACAGGGAAACCGCGTGACCTATGCGACCTGCTATTTGCCGTTGTCGGACAATATGCGTTTGAGCAAGGATCTCGGAACGAGACACCGTGCAGGAGTCGGTATTTCCGAGGTAACGGATTCCATGACAGTGATCGTGTCAGAGGAAAATGGCAAGATCAGCGTCGCTTATGAAGGAACGTTAAGCAGAGGACTGACGGCGGAGGAACTGGAAGAAAAGCTGAGATCTATTCAGAAAAAACCGACCGATGAGAAAGCGCACAAACGCTGGAAGGGGTGGTTCCACAATGAAAAGTAAGCTCATGCACAATCTGGGTCTGAAGATTATGGCGGTGTTGATTTCCGTTGTGCTGTGGATGCTGGCAGTTGACATCAATGATCCGGTGATAAATAAATATATCAATAATGTACAGGTACAGCTGACCAATACAGGGGCGCTGACTGGACAGGGAAAAACCTACCGTATAGTGGACAATTCCGATACGATCCGTGTTTCCGTGCGCGCGCCGAAGTCTGCAATCAGCGCAATCGATGCGCAGAGCGTGACGGCAAAGGCAGACCTGTCTGAAATTACAGATGACGGGCGCGTACCGATCGAGCTGTCGTTAAGCAGCGGCCTGGATGTGGAAAAGATCACTTCAGACAGACAGTATGTACAGTTACAGGTAGAAAATAAAAAGACAAGACAGTTAAGCATAGAGGTTGCCAAAAACGGGACACTTCCGGATGGATATGCGACCGGCAGGATCGATATGGAAACCAATACACTCAGCATCAGCGGCCCGGAATCAGCGGTGAATGCGGTAAGCCGCGCAGTGGTGGATATTTCTCTGGATAATGTGACAGCGAATGTGGAAATCGATGCGACAATCCGCCTGCTGGATGCAGACGGCAACGAAATCACCAGCAGTGAAATCCGCAAAAATGTGGACAGCGTAAAGGTGACCGTTCCGATTCTGGAGACAAAGGAGGTCACAATCAATGCTTCCGCTATAGGAGAACCGGCGGATGGTTATGAACAGACTGGAACGGTAACGGTGTCTCCTGCAACGGTGAAAATTGCAGGGCGGGCGGCTGTGCTGGATAAGATCTCGGAGATCACGATCCCGGCAGAGGAACTTGATCTGACAGATGCGACGGCACCGGTGACTAATACGATTGATATCAGGGAATATCTTCCTTCGGACATATCGCTTGCAGATGCTGATTTTGACGGAACAGTAACGGTATCCGCGGATATCGAGCAGATCCGACGCAAGACGATCAGCTTTGATGCGGACAGCGTCCAGCTTTTGAACATTCCGGACGGTTGGCTGGCAGAAGCAGTCAGCGGACAGAATCTGCAGCTGACAGTCAGAGGTCTGCAGGACAATTTGAATAATGTGGATGCAGGGACAATCACGCCTCACGCGGATTTGTCTGCATTGATAGATGAAAACGGCACTGTGACGACAGGAGAACAGGAAGTGACGGTGAAATTTTTGCTTCCCGCTTCTGTGGAACAGGTCAATGCAGTTACGGTGCAGGTGCATCTGACTCAGCTTGCTGCTTCGAATACAGATGCACAGGGAGATCAGTAAAAGCCGGGCAGGAGGAAATGTAAACAGCGCCCGGAGCAGGAAATGCAGAACTTGTGGGTTGAATCAGGGCTGCAAACGAAATCCCGAAATCCGGAAGGCTTTGCAGCTTTATAACAGGAGGAAGAGATCATGTCGAGAATGTTCGGAACAGATGGTGTAAGAGGTGTTGCAAATGAAGAGCTGACGCCGCTTTTAGCGATGCAGCTGGGGCAGGCAGGCGCATATGTCCTGACCCGTGAAAACAAGCACAAACCTACAATTATGGTTGGCTGTGACACAAGAATGTCTGGCGATATGCTGGCAAACGCACTGATGGCAGGAATCTGCAGCGTAGGCGCAAATGCGGTTTATGTGGGCGTGATTCCGACTCCGGCGATCGCTTATCTGACCAAGAAATATAAGGTAGAAGCCGGTGTTGTGATTTCTGCATCCCACAACCCGATGGAGTTTAATGGCATTAAATTCTTTGACGGCAATGGCTACAAGCTGCCGGATGCTCTGGAGGATGAGATCGAAGCCCTGATCAAGAACAACATGAATCGTGTGGAATTTCCGACAGGCTCCAGCGTTGGACGGATCAAGTACCGCAAGGACGCAAGAGAGGAATATATCAATCATGCAGTTCGGGCAGTTCCGGTGGATCTGACGAACCTGAAGGTGGTTGTGGACTGTGCAGAGGGTGCATCTCATTATACTTCCATAGAAGCTCTGCGTCAGCTTGGCGCACAGGTTGTTCCGATTCACAATATGCCGGATGGCACGAATATCAATGCAAACTGTGGCTCAACCCATATGGAAGAGCTGCAGGCCCGCGTTGTTTACGAAAAGGCAAATATCGGTCTGGCGTTTGACGGCGATGCAGACCGCCTGCTGGCAGTGGATGAGCTGGGCAACGTCGTGGATGGTGATCAGATCATGGCGATTGTAGGTGCACATATGCGCAACATGGGCAAGCTGAAACAGAACACGATCGTGGCGACTGTCATGAGTAACCTTGGTCTGTTTCTGTTTGGTGAGAAAGAAAAGATCCATATCGAAAAAACCAAGGTCGGTGACCGTTATGTGCTGGAGCGTATGCGGGAAATCGGCGCGAGCCTTGGCGGTGAGCAGTCCGGTCATATTATTTTCCTGGATGAAAATACGACCGGTGATGGTCTGCTGTCTGCGCTGCATCTGTTAGAGGTTATGGTAGTGACCGGAAAGCCGCTGTCTGAGCTTTCCAAGATTATGACAGTCCTGCCGCAGGCACTGGTTAATGTTACCGTTCCGAATCACCGCAAAGAGCACTTTATGGAATATCCGGAAATCGCGGCTGCGATCGAAGAGCTGGAAAAAGAGTTCGCAGGAGAGGGCCGCGTACTGATTCGTCCTTCAGGCACAGAGCCGAAGGTGCGTGTCATGATCGAGGGTAAGGACAAAGAACGCATTGATAAGGAAGCGCATAGAATTGCAGATTTGATTCAGCAGCTGATGCTGTAATTCAGGAGAAAAGATGTAACTTGTATTCCTGCTGCAGATGGGGCTCCTGGAACGGGTTGGTGCTTGCCAGATGGGTGTGATAATGGTATGATAATGATGTAAAGATCCGCATTGGGCGGAAAGGGGAGAACAGATATGGTACGCCAGAAGGTAGTAATCAAAAACCCGACAGGACTTCACCTAAGACCGGCTGGAAATCTATGCAAGGAAGCAATCAAATATAAATCGCTGATTACGTTTACGTTTCGGGACAGCACGGCGAACGCGAAGAGTGTTCTAAGTGTTCTGGGCGCATGTGTAAAATGTGGCGATGAAATTGAACTGATATGCGACGGACCGGACGAAGAAGAAGCGCTGACAGCCCTGACCGAGGCAATTGAAGGCGGACTGGGGGAGTAAACTGCAAGTGCAGCAGAAGAACTTTGTTGAGCAGGATTGTTTCCTTGAGTGGAACAGGACTGTTTCGTGAAGAGATCAGAAGAGGAGGTCAGACCTGGAGCAGATTTTCAGGCTGGGTTCCTCTTTTTCATGACAATAGAATGCTCGCAGAGCGTGCATTCTATTGTTTGATACCAGGGTCAAAAGGGTGTTTCGTAGTCTCACAACCCGGTATCTTATAGCAAAGTGACAGCTACATTGCTCATAAATACAGTCAGAATGACAGGACACGAAGGGAGAGAAAAAGCAATGATGAATTATCAGAAATACCGCCGTAATCCGGTAATTGACTATCCGGAGCGCGAGTGGCCAGGCAAAGAGATTGAGAAAGCACCCATATGGTGCAGCGTAGACCTGCGCGACGGCAACCAGGCGCTGGTAGATCCGATGGTAGTAGAAGAAAAGATCGAAATGTTCCAGTATCTGATAAAGCTGGGCTTTAAGGAAATCGAAGTTGGTTTCCCGGCAGCAAGTCAGATTGAATTCGATTTTCTGCGCCACCTGATTGAGCATGATATGATTCCGGATGACGTATATGTTCAGGTGCTGACACAGTGCCGGGAAGAGCTGATTGCGCGTACCTTTGAATCAATTCAGGGCTGTAAGCAGGCGATCGTACATATTTATAATTCTACGTCCACATTGCAGAGAGACGTCGTGTTCCACATGGACCGTCCGCATATCGTGGACATTGCGGTAAAGGGAACCGAGCTGGTAAAAAAATATGCCGCAGACTTCCCGGGCAAGATCGTCCTGGAATATTCTCCGGAAAGCTTTACCGGAACAGAGTTGGACTTTGCGCTTGAAATCTGTACCGCAGTTCAGAAAACCTGGGGCGCAACGAAAGAAAACCCAATCATTATCAATTTGCCGTCTACTGTAGAGATGAATACGCCGAACGTTTATGCAGATCAGATCGAGTGGATGAACCGTCATTTTGAAAACAGAGAGAGCATTATTTTAAGTATCCATCCTCACAACGACAGAGGAACCGGTGTTGCGAGCGCTGAGCTGGCGCTGCTTGCAGGCGCAGAGCGTGTCGAGGGAACTCTGTTTGGAAACGGCGAGCGTACCGGTAACGTGGACGTTTTAAATATCGCCTACAACATGTTCTCTCAGGGCATCAACCCTGAGCTGGAAATCGGACATATCAACGAGATTATCGATATTTACGAAAGATGCTGCAAGATCCCGATCCATCCGAGACATCCTTATGCCGGCAAGCTGGTATTTACCGCATTCTCCGGTTCCCATCAGGATGCGATCAACAAGGGCGTGCAGGCAATGAAGGAGAGAAAGAGCGAAATCTGGCAGGTTCCTTATCTGCCGATCGATCCTGCCGATATCGGAAGGGAGTACGAGCCCATCGTGCGTATCAATTCCCAGTCCGGCAAGGGCGGTGTCGCTTTCGTTATGGATACTTATTTTGGCTTCAAGCTGCCCAAGGCGATGCACAAAGAGTTTGCAAATGTTATCCAGAAGATTTCCGAGAAGCAGGGCGAGGTTTCCCCGCAGCAGATCATGGACAACTTCAAACGCGAATATCTGGATCAGAAGGAACCTCTGCATTTCAAGAAGCTGAGAATCGAGGATCTGAGCGGAGATGTGGAATCCGGCGAATTCGATACAAAGGTTATCGTGGACTACACGCTGGCAGGCAAGCCCGGTACATTCGATGCAGTCGGCAACGGCCCGATCGATGCGGTCAAGAGAGGACTGCAGCTTACCTTCGGCATGAATATCAGAGTGCTTGATTACGAGGAGCATGCGCTGCAGAACGGTTCCAACGCGCAGGCAGCAGCATATATCCATATGATGGATGCAGAGAGCGGACGCGTTACTTATGGTGTCGGCGTAAGCTCCAACATTACAAGAGCATCTGTACGCGCAATGTTCTCGGCGGTCAACCGTCTGGAGCTGGTAAAGGGCGTATAAGAGACGCATACAACAAAAGAAGAGCTGCGATAAAAGCAGAAAACCGAACCGTTTTGTCGTTTTGGCAGAACGGTTCCTTCATAAGGAGAGAATTATGGCATATCAGACTCCCTATTTTGTAATCGACGAAAATCAGCTGACGAAAGATTTTCAGATGCTGAAAAGCTCCCTGGAAACATCCTGGGGCAATTACCGGATCGGATATTCCTTCAAAACGAATTCCCTGCCGTGGCTGGTGACCTTTTTAAAGGCGGGCGGCGTGATGGCGGAGGTTGTATCCGACGATGAATATTCCCTGGCCGGTGCACTTGGTTTTTCAGATTCTGAAATTGTATACAATGGACCGGTCAAAAAACGTCCGTCGTTTGAACGGGTGCTGCTTGCAGGCGGCATCCTGAATATGGACGGCAGACGCGAGCTGGACTGGATGGAAGAGCTGGCAGCAGCGCATCCGACGCAGACATTTCGGGTCGGAATCCGGGTCAATTTTGATCTGGAAAAAATGTGTCCGGGGCAGACAACGATGGGCGAAGCCGGAGGCAGATTTGGATTCAGCTATGAAAACGGGACATTTGCAGCCGTTTTAGAGCGCGTGCGGCGCATTCCGAATGTTGAGGTCACGGGCTTACATCTGCATTCCAGCAGTAAGTCCAGAAGTGTCGCGGTATTCGAAGCAATCGCTTCGATGGCATGTAAATTAAAGCGGGAATTTTCCCTGAATCTGTCTTATGTGGATCTGGGCGGCGGTTATTGCGGCGGTCTGGAAGGGCGTCCGCAGTATCCGGATTATTTTCCGGCTGTGGCGAAGGTTTTACAAGAAGAATTTACGCCAGAACAAACAATGCTAATCGTTGAACCGGGCATTTCTCTTTTGTCAAAGGCAAGTACATTTGTGACAGGCGTTGTGGATGTGCGTGATATCGGAAACGAGCGGTATTTGATCACGGACGGAAGCCGTTTCAATATCGACCCGACGATGATTAAGAGCAGCCACCTGTTCCATCTGGAATTGAATGAGGCAAACCCGGGTGCAGAGCAGCGAAAAACGATGGCGCACCAGTGCGTATCGGGCTATTCCTGCATGGAAGTGGACCGGATTTTTGAATACCGCGACGGAATCGAGCTGATGGAGGGCGACCGGATTGTTTACGAAAATGTTGGCGGCTATACGATGAGCCTGAATCCGTTGTTTATCCAGTATTTCCCGGACGTTTATATCCGCCGGGACGGGAAGCTTTATAAGATCAGAAACCGCTGGACGCCGAAAGAATATATGCAGAACAGCATGTTGTATGGAGAAGAACAAAAATGACAACGATCTTGATTTTGAGCTGCGGAACGCGCAATAAGCTGGTACGTTTTTTTAAAGAAGCCTTTCATAGTCTGCCGGGCGGCGGAAGGGTGATCGTGACGGACTGCAGCCCGTGGGCACCTGCGCTGTACGAGGCGGACGCATTTTATCTGGTACCGCCGATGAAGGATCCCGGATACGAAGACAGGATTCTGGAAATCTGCATGCGGGAACAGGTCAATGCCCTGCTTCCACTGTTTGAGGATGAGCTGGATCTGCTGGCGCAGAACCGGAAGAAGTTTGAGGAAAAAGGGATCACAGCGATTGTATCGGACGCAGAAAGCGTTGCAGTCTGCCGGGATAAGTACGGCTTTTTCTCCCTGCTGCAGAAAAACGGACTGCCGGTGCTGTATACGAGCGCATCTCTGGAAGAGTTTGACTCGGATTACGCGGAAGGAAAGATTGCGTTCCCGGTATTTGTAAAGCCTGTTCGGGGCTGTGGAAGCGTCGGTATCAGCCGGGTGGACAACCGCGAGCTTCTTGGTGTGCTGTGCCGTTATAGCAAAGAGCCGCTGTTGATCCAGCAGTATGCGGACGGTGAGGAATTCGGCGCGGATATTTACGTCGATTTGATTTCCAAAAAACCTGTAGCTATTTTTACGAAGAAAAAAGTGCGGATGCGGGCGGGCGAAACCGAAAAATCGATTTCCGTCAAAGATCCTGCGCTGTTTGAAGTGATTGAAAAGACGGTTTCCGCGCTTTCGCTGGCAGGTCCGATCGACATGGATATTTTCCGGATTGACGGCAAATATTATATTTCCGAAATCAATCCGCGGTTTGGCGGCGGCTATCCCCACGCATGGCACTGCAACGTGAGGTTCCCGGAGCTGATCGCGAAAAATCTGCTCGGCGAGGAAATTGAGTCGCAGATCGGCGCATACGAAGCGGACATGTGCATGATGAAATATTCCGACGAGATCGTGCGGAAGCTGTGAGACGCAGTGAAATAAAAATCCATGCTTCTGAATCAAAATAGCATGGATATAAACAATAGAATGCACGCTCTGCGAGCATTCTATTGTCATGAATAAAAAAGACATGTTAGAATGAAGGGAGAAATGGAACAGGAGATTCTGAAAAGAATAGAATAATCTGGGAAAGGCTAACAAGAGGGGAAAGGATAATGAAAACAGAAGGGAAAAGAAACCTGCTGAGACAGCCGGATGAGATCAGGCTGATGACAGGCAGTGCGCAGACGGAGCAGGAGACCGCGTTCGATGCAGCTGCTTTCAGAGCAGGTGACGTTACAGTGGAGCTTGCGGAAGCTGATGGCAGCCTTGCGGTATTCGTGCAGGCACAGAACACACCGGTTCGGGAGCTTGTGCTTACCTGGAAAGCTATGTTTGGCGGGGCGGGCGAGGTGCTCGGGGACACCTGGGAACGCGGTTACGGTGATCTGGAATGGAAAAAGGAGGCAGATCATATCGGAATGCCGTGGTACTTTTTCCGGCATGAAGCGGGAAAATGCCTGGCATTTGGTGTAAAGGTGCGTCCATCTGCAATGTGCTGGTGGGAAAAGGATGGTGTAGATGTAAAGCTGCATCTGGACGTGCGCTGCGGGACGTATGGCGTGAAGCTTGGCGGACGGAAGCTGGAAGCTGCAAGGGTCGTTATGGCGTCCTATGTGCTGGAAGAAGCCGATACGCCGGTAGAAGTATTTGAAGCCTGCAGGGCATTTTGCAGCGAGATGTGCGACGATCCCGACTGTAGAGACACCGTGATTTACGGCGGGAACAACTGGTACTATGCCTATGGAAAAAGCTCTGCAAAGGAAATTCTCGGAGACAGCGCATATCTTGCGGAGATGACGGAGGGCATCGAAAACCGCCCGTTTATGGTGATGGATGACGGCTGGCAGATCGATCACAGCGATTCTTATAACGGAGGTCCCTGGCGGGTTGGCAATGCGGATTACGGGGACATGGGAGAGCTCGCTGCGCAGATGAGGGCAAAAAATGTGCGCCCCGGCATCTGGTTCAGACCGCTGTACGATCATTCTGCGGATATTCCGGCAGAGTGGAGACTGGAGCGCAATGCAGAGGTGTTCGATATTTCTGTGCCGGAGGTTCTGGAACATATCGCACAGGATATCAGACAGCTTGGAGACTGGGGATATGAGCTGATCAAACACGATTTTTCGACCTATGATATCTTTGGCTGCTGGGGATTTGAGATGGGGACCAGGCTGACGAATGGCGGCTGGCGCTTCCATGACCATACGAAAACCACGGCAGAGCTGATCGTTCGTTTTTATGAGGTCGTTCATGAAGCTGCAAAACGCGAGGATCGTCAGGACGTCCTGATTCTTGGCTGCAACTGTATCGGACATCTGGGCGCAGGGCTGATGCAGGGAAATCGTACCGGAGACGATACAAGCGGTGTAGAATGGGAAAGAACCCGGAAAATGGGCATCAACACGCTAGCCTTCCGGATGCTGCAGCAGGGGACGTTTTACGGGGCGGATGCAGACTGCGTCGGAATCACAGAGCATATTGACTGGAACAAGAACCGACAGTGGATGGAAGTGCTTGCAGAAAGCGGGACGCCGTTTTTTGTATCGGTAAAACCGGGATTTCTGAACGAGAGTCAGAAGGAAGAGTTAAAAGAAGCATACCGGAAGGCATCACAGCCGCACCCGGCAGCAGTGCCGCTGGACTGGATGGAGACAAAAACGCCTGAAAAATGGCAGACCTACGCCGGCAGAAGAGAATACAATTTTTAAAAAGAAAGAAGCCGCTGCGCTGGCAGAATGTGCCAAGGCACATTCTTTTTTATCGTATAGGAAACTTCGTTTCCATACGATAAAAACGCTCCGCGAGGATGCGCACTCGGCGCAGGGGTAGATGGTTGCCGAGGCAACCGCGCCTCGGCGCGAGAATGTGCCAAGGCACATTCTTTTTTATGAGAAGAAATAGAATAAGCTGTGAATAAAGGGATAGCATAATGCAACGGTTTTTAACAAAATGGAGTAGATAATGTTAAGGGAAGTTGGTCGTATGGCCACTTTTTATATGCTAAAATATGTTAAAAATAATTGCAAAGGTGGGAAAAATATGGATAACACAAGAAGAATATATCTGGATAATATTCGCTGGATCACGGTCTGCATTGTTGTAATTTATCACGTGATTTATATGTATAACGGTGTCCAGCCGTTTGGAGTAATCGGTCCGTTTAAAGAACAACAGCTGCAGGATGCTTTTCAATATTTTGTATATCCATGGATGATGGCTTTGCTATTTACGGTGTCTGGTATGACAGTCAGATATTATATGGAAAAGCATAATGTAAAAGAATTTATCCGGGATAAAACACGCAAGCTGTTGGTTCCTTCCACCATTGGACTTTTTGTTTTTCAATGGATATTGGGATATTATAATATGAAAATCAGCGGTGCTTTGGAAAGTTTTGAGTCAGTTCCAGGAATAGTTCGGTATGTGATCATGGCTATATCAGGAATCGGCGTTCTTTGGTATATACAGGTGTTATGGATTTTTTCGATGCTTCTGTTGCTGGTGAGAAAATTTGAAAGGGATCGTATCTGGAAAAAAGGAGAAAAAACACCAGTATGGCTGCTGGTTTTGTTAACTGTCTGTGTATATGGATTCTCACAAGTTCTTAATACGCCGGTAGTAACTGTGTACCGGTTTGGAATTTACGGGTTCTGTTTTTTTACAGGTTATTTTATTTTTTCACATGATGAGGTTGTTGAACGCTTAAGTAAATGGTGGGGGATTTTTTTGATTGTGGCTGGTGCAACAGGAATATTCTACACAATATATTATTTTGGTGAAAATTATGCGGTAGCTCCTGTGCTTAATAATCTGCCTGCCTGTATTTATTGTTGGTTTTTAATTCTTGCGATTTTGGCATTTATGAAAAAATATGGAAACTTGGAAAACAAAGTATCAAGATGGATGTTAAAAAAATCCTGGGGAATTTATGTTTTTCATTATCTTCCATTGGCTTGCGCAGCTTATTACCTTAGAAGTTTTACATCAGAACTTCCGGAAGGAATTGTCTATATAGTTGTGGGAATCAGTGCATTTGCAGGAGCATTGCTTCTGTATGAAATCATCAGAAGGATACCGATTATCTGTTGGTGTGTATTAGGATTGAAAAAGGAGAAAAAAGATGTTTAAAGACAACCTTGTATCCCTGCGTAAAATGCATGGATTTTCGCAGGATGAGCTGGCCGAAAAGATTGGTGTAAGCAGACAGACACTTTCAAAATACGAAACAGGAGAATCTTTACCTGATATTGAGAAGTGTAAACTCCTGGCAGAAGTATTGGATGTAAGTCTGGACGATTTGGTAAATTATGACAGAGAAAACAGCAATGATCTTGGCCTGGGTGTTCCGCCAAAGGGAAAGCATGTTTTTGGAATCACGAAAGTGGGAGAGAAAGGTCAGATTGTGATACCGGCAAAAGCAAGAAAAATATTTGATATTCAGCCAGGGGATAATCTGATCCTATTGGGCGATGAAAGTCAGGGAATTGCTATTATCAAAGAAAAAAGACTAGTGGAGATATTAAACGGAAATGAATGATAAGCCCTGCGTCCGTGAACACCAACCCAATGCACTAAAACATTCAAACTCATTCAAAAACAGCCTTAAAACGTCAAAATAGACAAAAACGAATCTGCATTTTTGTGAACGAATACGATTGAATTTGAATGAGTTTGGCACTACAATAAACTTAACAAAAGCAAAGAAGAAAGGAGGAGGGCAGATGATCTACACGGTAACGTTTAACCCGTCGCTTGACTATATCGTAGGGGTTGACGATTTCAGATTAGGAGCTACGAACCGCACATCTTATGAACAGATGCTTGCCGGCGGAAAAGGAATCAATGTGTCCTATGTTTTGAAAAATCTCGGTTTTGAAAGCACAGCATTCGGATTTCTGGCAGGCTTTGTCGGAGAGGAAATCAGACGGAAGGTTGCGGCAGATGGCATCCATGCGGATTTTCTGACACTTTCAGAGGGAGTATCCCGAATCAATGTGAAACTGAAAAACATTGACGGGACGGAGATCAACGGAATGGGACCGGACATCGCGGCGGATCAGGTTTCGGCGCTTCGGGAGAAGATCAATCAGTTAAAGGCGGGTGACATCCTCGTGCTCGCGGGAAGCATTCCGCAGTCCATGCCGGATACGATTTACATGGACATCATGGCGGATCTGCAGGAAAAAGGCGTTGAAATCGCAGTCGATGCGACGCGGGATTTGTTGATGAATGTACTTCCCTATCGCCCGTTTTTAATCAAGCCAAACAACCATGAGTTGGGTGAGATTTTCGGCGTAGAGCTTAAAAAAAGGGAAGAGGTCATCCCTTATGCGAAAAAGCTGCAGGAGAAAGGCGCGAAAAACGTCCTCGTATCAATGGCAGGAGAAGGTGCCGTGCTGATTGACGAGAACGGGCGCGAATATATGAGCCCTGTGCCGAAGGGAAAGGTTGTCAACGCGGTTGGCGCAGGAGACTCGATGGTAGCGGGCTTTATCGCAGGATACCTTGAAAAAAAGGATTACGAATATGCATTCCACATGGGGATTGCATCCGGAAGCGCGAGCGCATTTTCCGAACAGCTTGCGACCCGGGCTGAAGTCGAAGCATTGTTGAAAACAATACATTCCGCAGGATAAGCGGTTTAAGAACGGAGGAGTTATGAGAATTACGGATTTGCTCGATAAAAGAAGCGTGATGCTGTATGCTGCGCCTTCGGACAAAAAGCAGACGCTTGAACAGGCAATTTCTCTCATGGTACAGAGCGGCAAGATCGCTGACGAAGAAGCTTACAGGCAGCAGGTTTTTGCAAGAGAAGAAGAATCCACGACCGGCATTGGGGAAGGAATTGCGATTCCCCACGGGAAATGTGATGCAGTGACCAGGCCCGGGCTTGCGGCAATGGTCATTCCGGGCGGTGTCGATTTTGATTCGCTGGATGGCGAACCGGTTACCCTGCTTTTTCTGATTGCAGCGCCGAATACGAAGGATAACGTACACCTTGACGTGCTGAGTAAGCTTTCCATGATGCTGATGGATGAGGAGTTTACTGCAAAGCTGCGCAGCGCAAAGAGCGTGGATGAATTTATGCAGATCGTTGATGCTGCAGATTCCGAGCGCGTAAGCATTGATGAACAGTTACAGACAAAGGACGGAGCTGCAAGTAAGATCCTTGCCGTTACCTCCTGCCCGACCGGTATCGCACATACCTATATGGCGGCAGAGGGACTGGAAAAGGCTGCGGCAAAGGCCGGCTGTAGGATCAAGATTGAGACAAGAGGCTCTGGTGGAGCCAAAAATGTTCTGACGGATCAGGAAATTGCAGATGCGGACTGTATTATCGTAGCGGCGGATGCGAAGGTCCCGATGGAACGCTTCGATGGAAAGCATGTGATCGAATGTCAGGTTTCGGACGGTATCAGCAAGGCGGAGGAGCTGATCGATCGGGCGCTGAAGCAGGATGCACCGATTTATAAGTCAGGAACGCATACGGAAAGCTCCAAAGCTACCCAGGGAAAATCCGGCAGCATGGCACATAAAATTTATATGCAGCTGATGAACGGTGTATCCCATATGCTTCCCTTCGTTGTCGGCGGCGGTATCCTGATCGCACTTGCATTTTTGATCGATGGTCAGTGCGTGGACATCAACCTGTTGTCTGAGGCAGAGCGGGCAAATTTTGGTACAATCACTCCTGTAGCGGCATTTTTAAAGGGAATCGGCGGAGTTTCCTTTGGACTGATGCTTCCTGTACTCGCGGGCTTTATTGCGGAAGCGATTGCGGACAGACCGGGACTTGCGCTCGGATTTGTAGGCGGTATGATCGCGGCAAACGGAAAATCAGGCTTCCTCGGTGCATTGGCAGCAGGTTTTTTTGCAGGCTATATTATCCTGCTGTTAAAGAAGGTTTGCGATAAGCTTCCGGAAAGCCTGGAAAAGCTTGCACCGGTTTTGTTTTACCCGGTATTTGGTATCCTGCTTATGGGCGGCGCGATGAATTTTGTGATTGAGCCTGTCATGGGTGCGATCAATACAGCCTTAAATTCCGGACTTGCCAGCATGAGTGGTTCCAGCAAGATCCTGCTCGGCTTTATCCTGGGCGGCATGATGTCTGTTGATATGGGCGGACCGTTCAACAAAGCGGCATATGTATTTGGAACCGCGTCGATTGCGGCAGGCAACTACGATATTATGGCAGCAGTTATGATCGGCGGAATGGTTCCTCCCTGTGCAATCGCCCTTGCTACCTTACTTTTCAAAGATAAGTTTACAAAAGAAGAAAGACAGTCCGGTCCGGTCAACTTCATTATGGGTCTGGCATTTATCACAGAGGGCGCAATCCCGTATGCAGCGTCCGATCCGCTTCATGTACTGCCTGCCTGCATCATCGGCGCAGGAATTTCCGGCGCACTCTCCGAGGTATTTCAATGTACTTTGATGGCGCCCCACGGCGGAATCTTCGTATTCCCAGTTGTTGGAAACGCGATGATGTATCTGGCAGCGCTCGCGATCGGAACGATTGTATCGACCGCACTCCTTGGATTACTGAAAAAGAAAGCTGCCTGAAACGGTTCAGATGTATAAAAAAGAATAGCTTCTTACGCTCAAAGGAAAGGAAGACGTCACATTGGATGGACATCACGTGATGTTGTATGCTAACATAGGAAGCACCGGGGATCCTACGATGGTGTGAAAAACGGCGCGGTCAGCCCGCGTACACAAACGTGATCGAAATGGAGATATTATGTTAACAGAAAAACGTCAGGAAGAAATTGTACGGCTGGTATATGAGCGGGAGAGCATCACAGTAGCGGAGCTGAAGAAAATTCTCCACAGTTCGGAATCGACGATCCGGCGTGATATCATTGCGCTGGATCAGGAGGGCAGGCTGACAAAGGTGTTCGGTGGGGCGATTGCGCTGCGTACTGTTCCGATTGTCAACAAAGAACTTTCGATGGTTCAGAAAAAAGATCTCCAGACTGCAGAAAAACAGGCGATCGCGCGTTATGCCGCGTCGCTGATCGATCGGGACGACTGCGTTTATCTGGACGCCGGAACATCGACCGGCTGGATGATCGAATATATCCGCGAAACACAGGCAACCTATGTGACGAACGCGCTGTCCCACGCAAAGCGGCTCGCGGATAAAGGCTTCCATGTGATTTTGATCGGAGGGGAGCCAAAAAGCTCAACGGATGCGATCGTTGGCGCGGAAGCGGTTGTGAATCTCCAGAAATACCATTTCAACAAGGGATTTTTCGGGACGAACGGCGTAGAACAAAACGGTGGCTTTACGACACCGGACGCAAAGGAAGCGATGGTCAAGCAGACTGCGGTGAAAAATACGCAGCTCGCAAACCGCTATTTCCTGGCGACGTCTTCCAAATTCGGGAAAGTGTACGCCGTGACCTTCGCGGGCTTCGAGGGCGGAGTGATTCTGACGGAAGCGTCTGTGCAGGAAAGCCTGCCGAAGAGCGTCAGGGTTGTCAATGTGAACCAACCGGAACAATAAATTCCTGTCTGCGCAGGCACAGAGCAATAGAAGGGAGATTTTATCGCATGAAGGTTATGTTTGTAAATGGAAGCAGCCACCTCCGCGGAACCACCATGGCAGCGATTGAAGAGATGGAAAAGGTATTCCGTGCAGAGGGGATTGAAACGGAGGTCATTCAGGTCGGCGGTAAACCGATCGCGGATTGCTTGCAGTGCAATGTCTGTGGAAAGACCGGAAAATGTGTGTTTACGGATGACGGTGTGAATGAATTTGTGGAAAAGGCAAAGGATGCGGACGGCTTTGTGTTCGCAACGCCAGTCTATTTTGCACACCCGAGCGGGCGGATTTTCGATTTCCTGGATCGCGCATTTTACAGCAGCAACGGCTATGAAAACTTCAAATTCAAGCCCGGCGCAGCAATTGCAATCGCAAGAAGAGGCGGTACGACGGCTTCGCTGGACGCGCTGAACAAATATTTCGGAATCGGACAGATGCCGACTGCAGGCTCGACTTACTGGAACATGGTGCACGGGCTGACGGCGGAGGACGCGCCGAAGGACGAAGAAGGGATGCAGACGATGCGCAACCTTGCAAAAAATATGATCTGGATGATGCGTTGCTTTGAAGCGGGCAAAAAAGCGGGCGTTCCGTATCCCGATACCGAGAAACAGTTTTCCACGAATTTCATCCGGTAAAATAGATATATGCCGGGGCAGATAGAAGAAAAGATGTGCATAATTCCTCCTGTTTTCCACATACTACCCACATCACACAAATTATGGAAAGTATGTAAGAAGCAGGAGGAATTTTTTTAGCATACCTTGTATGTGTCGTCGGCAATATGGCGTAAATCAGAGGTAAGGACTGCGTCATCGAGAACCGCACTATTCTGGTATTGTATGAAGCACTTCTTGTGCTGGAAAAAACAATTTTCCAATATCGTCTGCCGGGAGCTGGATTTAAACATGCCGGAGCTGGATCTGCCGGAATGTGATCTTTGCTCTTTATGGAAGAATAGGAATGAAAGGCCATGTATGTCATTAACTAGGACAGAGCCCCTGTTTTTATGTTTCTGCAATTTCCGTCATTTCCCTATAGGGGAGAACGATGGTGACCGTGGTTCCTTCTCCGAGCTTACTGTTAATGGTAAATGAGGATTCGGAACCGTAGTTTAGCTCTAGACGGCGGGCTACATTTTTGATGCCGATATGTTCACTGCTTTCCGAAGTGATTTCTGCCTGTATTGTGCGAAGGGTTTCGACCTCCATCCCGATTCCGTTGTCGGATATTGTGAGAACCAGTTGATCTTTATTGCGGTAGCAGTAAATATCAATGGTCAATACCTGGGCAGAATCACAAAAACCATGGCAGACTGCATTTTCAACAATTGGTTGGAACAAAAGCTTTATGACAGAACAGTTTAGAATTTCTTCCGGCACAAAAATATTAAATAATAATTTGTTTTTATATTGATAGGAAAGAATCTCCAGATGTTTTTTTAGATGGGAGATTTCTGTTTGCAGGGTAACCTTCTGGCTGGGGTTGCGAAGGCCATACTGCAGATTTTTCCCGAGTAGCTCAGAGATCGTGGCTACGTCATAATCTTTGTTTTTGTAGGCAAGTATGTGCATGACTTCCAGGGTATTGTAGAGGTAGTGTGGGTTAATTTGGGAACGGAGAAACTGCAGCTCGGTATTTTTCTGTTCCAGGCCTTTCATCAATACCTCGTGGATTAAAGAGTTTATTTTACATGCCATCTGATTAAATGCAGTGAAGAGTTCTGCCAGTTCTACAGGCAGATTTTCCAGGGATACCGAAAGCGTGGTATCAGTGGCAAAACGGTTGCAGACCTTTACCAGTGAGTTCAGTGGGTTAAGAATTCCTTGGACGATTTTTCTGTTGAGGACTGTAATACAGCATAGAAGAAGAGCTACAAAAATGATATAGACACTGCGGTATGCTTTAAAGTAACTTTTGGCAGGGAACAAAGGAGTTCGAATGGTTAGCGCATAGCCGTTTTCCTTACTGATGGAATGATACATGATGGCTGAAAAGTTTTCCAATTTGAGATGCTGGTTGCGAGTATCGGTTTTGTCTGGGAGGTTTAGGACGCTATTTTTCGAAAACTGCTGGTCGCCGATAAGTTGTTGCTGGTTTAAATAAAAATAGTAATCCTGTGTATCAAAGAGTTTGTTTTTGTTGAAATAATCTTGAATTGTATCGATATCTGTGCCTACCAGGCAGACCCCGGTAACCTTAAAGGTGTTGATATCCACGATGTTTCTACAGACTACAAGAGAGCGGCCATCTCGATCGGGGATACCGGAGCCTGTAAACTGGTCAGGCGATATTATGGTGGAAGAACCGTTGGATGTGGCAAGGCAGTTGTGATACCAGTCAGCGGACTGGCGGATGTGCCCGGTTTGATAGACCGATCCTTTATTTGCGTAAACGCAGTTTCCCTCTAAATCGTAGATTGCGATAAAATCGGTGAATCCATCAAGAAAATAGGGACGGATGATACGGTTGAACTCCATATAGAAAGAATAGTTATTATTTAACTGATTTTTTCGCAGGACAGACAGAATTGTATCATTGTTCGAATTTTCATAGAGCTGGATCGGAGCCAACGTCACGTTTTCTGCCGTATGAATATAGGAGGACAAATGTGTGAGCATTTGTTCCTCCAACTGGTAGATTCTGATGGACATATCATCGTAGCTGCGGATGGTTTCTGCTATGACCAGATAGACAAAAAAGGAAACAGCCAGCAGCAGCTCCAGGAGAGTGGAAAGAAATAAGCGGTGTTTTACGGATTTATTCATCATGGAAATTGATACTCCTATATTGGGACGGAGAAATTCCTGTCACCTTTTTAAATGCACGGTTAAAATGAGAAGCATCCTGATAGCCGCAGGCAAGGGCAATATCAATCAAACGAAAACAGCGGTCATTCATCATTTGTTTGGCTTTTTCAATTCTTGTTTTCAGAATGTAGTCTCTTACAGTTATTCCATATTTTCTCTTAAAAAGAAAACTGAAATAATTCGGATGAAGATGGAACTGGGATGCAAGTTCCGGAAGCGTCAGATTGTCACAGCAATGCTCGTCAATATAACGGCTGGATTTTTGGATAATATAGTCTTCATTGGTATCCTTCACTTGTCTAAGGCGGTCTATATATATGTGTATAGTATCCTGTATACGTTCCCGTAGTTGAGATAAAGATTGCAGATTTTTTATTTGACTCAAAATATCGTATTCAGTCAGCTTAAATTCGGCGATGATTTTTATAAAGCTGTCATTCTTCGATATCAGAGAATAGATAAATTGGGTCAGGTCTTTTTTCAAGATCTCTTCTGTTAAGGATTCCTCAGAAATATGCTGAAAAAGATCATCGATTTTATGGAACACTCCAGAGGAATCCAGATTCAGGATCATTGTGCTTATGTCATCAAGCTGGGATAAAAGCTCTTGTTCTGTAAGGCAGGGATCCACTGCAATGATATCGAAATATGAGGTAGGGGATTTAACCGTAAATTGTTCGCTCAGGTTTGGCGGAAGAAGAACTTCATTAATTTCCAGTGCAGGCAGCAGAGTTTGTATCATGGATACGAGAGAAGGAATATTTACTGGCTTGAGCAGATAATCATAAGCTCCTATCTTCAGAGCGGCACGGATATATTTGTAATCATCGTATCCGCTGAGGATGATAACCGTGCTTGGGATATGATGGTTCTGCAATATTTCCAGAAGCTGAAGCCCACTCAGGTTAGGCATTTTATTATCAGAAATAATAAGCGGGAAATAGTCTTTTTTAAGCAATTGCAATGCATCATAGCCATTGCTGCAGAGAGTGACAGTGAGCTGTGTTGAAAAATAGGCATCAATGATGCTTTCCAATCCGTCTAAAACGGAGGTGTTGTCGTCAATCAGCAGAATTTTGGACATATGAGTACCTCCTTCAATTTTATCCATTATGACATAAAATGCAAAATTAAGCAATTTATATATTGTGCAATATTTTGAATTATTGTCATTTCTTAAAATATGACAAGGAAACTTTAAATAGGATATTTGAAAAACATGTAGAAGAATTATACTAAACTTACCAAAAGGAGGTATAACAAATGAAAAAGAAAGTATTATTTTTGACAGCAGCAGTAGCGATTATGGTGCTCGGCGGATGCAGCAACAGCCAGGAGCCGACAGCATCTGAGACAAATGCAGCAGTGGGGGCAGTTGAGGGAAACTCCAAATCAATTGAGTATCTGTCTCAGAAAATGGAGACCGTGGATTACATTGACGAAATCATGAACGACTACATGGCGGAGAATCAGGGGGTTTCACTAGTTCAGACTACAACGTCGGGTTCGGTCAGCGTTGCATCAAGAGTGGCAGCAAATGATATTCCGGATATGATGAATGTCTACGCAAATACCAACTATCGTGTAATGGCTGAGGAAGGGATTTTTAAGGATTTGTCAGGACAAGCGTTTCTTGAAAATATTTCCCAGGAGTATTTGGATACGTTTACACTGGAAGATGGAACCGTATGGGCTGTACCTGTAACCACAAGTGCATTTGGCTTGTATATTAATATGGATATTTATCAGAAACAGGGATTGGAGGTACCGAAGACTTTTGATGAGTTACTTGAAAACTGTGAGAAACTGAAAAAAGCTGGAATCACTCCTTTTATTTTCCCGTATAAGGATGGTGGAGCACTCAGACAGCTTTACGAAAGAATAATGATCGGTTCCGTAGATCATGAATTCGTGAAAATATGCGAGGAAGTGGGAAACGGGGATAAATCTTTTGCAGACTATCCGGATGTTGTAGAAGGCTTTGAAGCTTTTATTAAGCTTTTGGATTATGCCGATACAGATCCGCTGGGAACTGATACGAATGATGTAGCAAATGCATTTGCCAACGGAGAGGTAGCTATGGTTATGAACGGCTCTTGGGGCTGCAGTCAGTATGCGAGCCTAAATCCGGACTTAAACTTTGAAGTTGTGGTATTCCCTACAATTACTGCGGAAGAAACCTATGTAGTAGGAGCGCCTGATATTGTTATTGCAATTTCCTCAACTACGGAAAATGCAGAAGAGTGTGAACGGTTTATTGACTATTTTGTAAGTGATGAAGTGGCGGAAGCTTTTGCTGAGAAGGAACAGTCTCCTAACTTATTGAAGAACGTTACATATGAAAATGAGAAGATGTCTGATGTCTGCGGTGCAATTACTGAGGGAAAATTTAAAATTGCCGGAACGGTTGACTGGCCAGCTGCTTACCCTGACATGCTGAAGGGCGAATTGCAGCAGTTTGTCATGGACCGTGATGTGGAGGCATTTATTCAGACGATTGATGCTGCTACAAAAGAGATTTACAATCAGGAATGAGCAGCTTTGATTGAAGAAATGAGGTGTAGAGGTGACGCATAAGGGACGCGGATACTATCGGGAGAGGAACAGAACGCACTTACTGCTTGTACTTCCTGATGTGATTTTGTATACGGTATTTTCGGTTTTTCCAATTCTGCTAGGAATTTATTATAGCTTTACAGACTGGGATGGAATCAGAAAGTCATATCAGTTTATCGGACTGAGAAATTACATAAAAATGTTCACGGACAAGCGGTTCTTGAATTCAGTCAGTTTTAATGTTTGGTATACGATTTTACTTGTGATAGTAGTTACGGTTCTCAGTGTGATTTTGGGGATTTTGTTGAATCAGAAGATAAAAGGCCAGTCCTTTTTTCGGTCCCTTTACTTTTTCCCGGCCGTGATCAGCCTTCTGACCGGTGGACTTATTTTTAACCAGATATTTGGAAGAGGGATTCCGTTCCTTGGAGAAGCCTTGGGAGTGGAGTTTTTACAGAAAAATATTCTGGCAAGTAAGACGCTGGCAGTGTATGGAGTGTTGTTTGTTAACGTCTGGCAGGGCGTTGCAATACCGACAGTGCTTGTTATGTCGGGGCTTCAGACGGTTCCTCATGAGCTTGTTGAGGCAGCTTCATTGGATGGGGCTACAAAGTGGCAGATTTTTCGTTACTTAACAATGCCTTTTTTGCGTCCTACCATCAGCATGATCATTATCCTGAATTTAAAATCGGGACTGATGCTGTATGACTATGTTGTAGCGCTTACTTCCGGTGGTCCTGCAAGGGCCACCGAGAGCCTTACCTTGTTGATTTATACCCAGGCCTTTGATGAAATGAAGTTCAGCTATTCTATAGCAGAATCTATTGTGGTTTCGGGGATTATCATATTGATTTCGGTTTTGCAGATCCGTAATTCAAACAGGAAGAAGGTATATTGATATGAAACGGAAGAAAAATCATATATTTACCTATATATTACTGTTGTTCGGGGCGGTGCTTATCCTGATTCCTTTTTATTTGTCGATTGTTTCGTCACTTAAATCACAGCCGGAACTGAGTCGTAATTTTTTTGGGCTGCCGGAAGGCTTTTATTTGGAAAACTTTAGGACGATAATGGGAAAAGGCGATTTTTACCCAGCATTGATTAATTCTTTTGAAATTACTGCAATATGCCTGATTCTGTTTGTAATCTTGCTTCCCATGGCAGCTTATCCGATTTCAAGGCGCATGGGAACCAGTAAATTTTATTCATTTCTGTATTACTATATGCTGGCAGGTATCTTTATCCCGTTTCAGGTCAAAATGATTCCGATTGTCAAGATGATGAATTCACTGGGGATAGCGAATGAATTTGGTCTGATCTTATTGTACATCGCTGGAGGAACCTGCGAGGGAATCTTTTTGATTACCGGATATCTGGCCAGTGTACCGGAAGACATGGAGGAAGCCGCCTGTATTGACGGAGCGAGTACGCTACATATTTTCACCCGGATTATGATGCCGATTATGAAACCGATTCTTTCTACAATAACCATTAAAAACTGTTTGTGGATATGGAATGATTTCATGATGCCAAATATGGTCTTGCGTGTACGTGCAGATCGTACATTACCTCTCTTCCAGTATGCTTTTCAGGGAGAATATTCCACAAATTATCCGCTGGTTTTTGCGTCCTTTGTAATGTCGATGATTCCCATGATGATCTTCTACCTTATCATGCAGAAACATATCATCGGCGGTATGATGGTTGGAGCGGTGAAAGGGTAGGAAGACGTATGGAAACAATATTGCAGACAAGAGCGAAAGTAAAAAAGGGGCATTATGCGCTGATCCCCGACACAGGATATGTCAATCATACCATACCGGGAATTGAGGATTGCCTTATTACGGTGCTGGTCTCTCCTAAAATTGGTGCGAGTTTTGTGGCATATCGGTTTACGGCGAAGCCGGGCGGAAAAACGACTGTCCCTTTCGGAAAAGAGACAGATATAGAAGTGTTTCTGTATGTTTTGAAAGGAAACCTATATGTATATAATGAGAAAGCAGAAGGTGAGCTTTCTGAAAATGGTTATCTGTATGCTGCACCCGGGATGGGGCTGAGTTTTCGAAACGAATCAGAGGATGACGTAGAGTTTTTGATATATAAAAAGAAGTATTTACCGATAAACGGTGAAAAACCGTGGTCGGTGATGAGTAGTGTAAAAGAACAGTTTAGGGGATGGAATCAGGAAGGACTCACTTGCTTGGAACTGCTTCCGTCGGATCTGGTTTTTGATATTGCTTTTAATATCCTTATTTTTTATCCGGATAGAAAACATGGCTTTATAGAAATCCATGATCAGGAGCATGGCGCCTATCTGTTAAGCGGGGAAGGCTCCTATTATCTGGACGAAACCTGGTATCCTGTAAGGGAAAAGGATTTCATCTGGATGGCACCTTATGTGTCGCAAGGAGCATATTCCTGCGGGAATGAAAAATTTTCCTATTTATACTCAAAGGATATCAATAGAGACGTTGAACTATGAGGAGATGGTAAAGATGAAGGTTGTATTATTGGAATCATTAGGAATAGCAGCGGAGAAGGTGAAGGAGAAAGCGGCATTTCTGCGGGAAGCAGGACATAGCTTTGAAGCCTACGAAAGAAACATGGATGAGGAGGTTCAGATCGCAAGAGCGAGTGATGCGGATGCGATTATAATTGCCAATATGCCCCTTTCAGGGAGAGTGATTGATGCCTGTCGGAATCTGAAGTTTATTGATATTGCTTTCACAGGTGTGGATCATGTGGCGCTGGAACATGCTGCCAGGAAGAATATTGCGGTAAGCAATGCATCCGGATATTCCAATGAGGCGGTAGCGGAGCTGACACTCAATATGATGCTGTCACTGCTGAGGAATGTACCTCAGGTTGAGAAGCGATGCAGAGAGGGAAAGACAAAGGATGGACTTGTTGGCTGTGAACTGCGAGGGAAAACAGTTGGAATTATCGGAACGGGTGCAATTGGAAGCAGAGTTGCTGAAATCTGTCATTTCTTTGGATGTCGGGTGATTGCATACAGCCGCCATTCCAAAGAAAGTTCCTTCATAACTTATCTTCCACTTGAAGAGGTGCTGCGGCAGGCGGATATTGTAACTCTTCATTGTCCGTTAAATGAAGAGACAAGGGGCTTGATCAGTGAAGAGAAAATAGCGCTTATGAAAAAGGGAGCATATCTGATTAACAGTGCAAGGGGACCTGTTGTGGATTCTGAAGCTCTGGCAAAGGCTCTTTGTGAAGGCAAACTTGCCGGTGCTGGTATTGATGTATTTGAGACGGAACCGCCTCTGGATATAAAGCATCCGCTACTTCAGGCGCCAAATGTGATCGCAACCCCGCATGTGGCTTTTGCAACGAAAGAATCCATGGAGGTTCGGGTAGATATTGTGTTTAATAATCTGAGAAGCTGGATGGATGGAAAACAGGTAAATAAGATTCTCTAAGAGGCATAAGGAATGTTAAAAACAGAAGCGCGTTGCTGTCAGGGAAAATATTTGTATCTTCCTACGGATGTAAGAACAGAAACGGAATTGGCAGATTTTTTGAACTGTCGGGTCAGTATCCTTGCCACTCCGGGAATCGGGGCAACTTTTATAGATTATCTGGTAACAGCAAAAGAAAATGACCGGAATATATTTTTACCGTGTAAAAATCAGGAGATGGAGCGGTTTATTTATTTGCTGGATGGAGAAGCGGAGCTTTTGGTAGCAGAAACAAAGATGGAACTGACCAAGGATGGGTACGTCTATATTCCTCCGGGAATAGAGATGAACCTCTGTCGGAAAGGGAGCAAATCGCTTATATTTTATTATATGATACGGAGATATCGAGAGAATGGGAATGGCGAGATGCCGGAGTTGATTTGGGGAAACCGAAGTCAGATCAGGCAGGAGCATGTAAACGGGGAGCATTCCCAAAAGACTGGGAAATTGCTCCCGGAGAAAGCGGTTTTTGATTTGTCGGCCAATATTTTGAGCTTTGAGCCTGGTGTCGGTTTTAAACAGATGGAGAGCCATGTCCAGGAGCATGGGATTTATGTACTGGAAGGAGAAGCTTGCTTTTATCTTGATCAGGAATGGATTTCCGTGGAGAAGGGAGATTATCTGTGGCTTGGACCATATGTGCCGCATTGCTGTTATGGGACAGGCACCAGTGAATTTTCTTACCTTTTGGTGAAGGACGATCATAGAAACTATCAGGAATTCCTTTGACGATAGCTGTAGACCGGTTGTATTGAGTGGTACCGGGCACTGATTCGGTAGCACGGTTTGTAAAGAAGAGGTGAAAAATGTTGCAAAGTGAAATTATCAGCACCAGAGCGAATATAGTAAGAGGCAGATATGCCTTAATTCCCCCGGAAGGGTTATATGCGAATCTGCTTCCTGAAATGCCGGAATGTACAGTTTTTGTGCTGGCTTCCCGGGAGTTGGGAGCAGATTTTTCGGAATATCTGGTAAAAGCGGAAAACGGAAAAGGGACGAAACGAAAATTTGCCGCAGAAGAGGGATTGGAGGCATTCCTCTATGTTTTGGAAGGAGAAGCGTTGGTAAAATGTGCGGAGAGGGAGTATCAGGCAGGACCCAACTCCTTTGTCTATGCACCTCCTGGTGTAGGACTGGAATTTTGCAGTAACGGTGATCAGGAATTGAAGGCATTGATTCAGGTACATCGATACTTTTCGATTCCCGATGCTGGAGAACCTGCTCCACTGTTTGGAAATGCGTACCATGATGAGGATGTTATTCTGGGAGGACAGGGGGAGAATCCGTGCAGGGAACTGATCCCTCATGATCTGTCCTATGACTGGCAAATGACGGTAAATATATTCGGTCCCGGAACCCATCATGATTTTATTGAGACTCATTTGCAGGAACATGGTCTGTATTGCCTTGAGGGAACTGCCTCTTACTACTTGAGTGACCGGTGGATCCCCATTCAAAAGGATGATTTTTTATGGATCGGTCCATATGCTCCCCATGGCTGTTACTGTCTAGGAGAAAAACGTTTCGTGTATCTGTTCTCCAAGGTGGTGAACAGAACTCCGGTTTTGTAGAATAAAAGTTGTGATAGTGCCGCTGCTCAATTGACAGATGCATTCTTTTTTAACAAACGCATAATTCCTCCTGTTTTCCGCATACTACCCACATCACACAAATTATGGAAAGTATGTAGGAAGCAGGAGGAACTTTTTTATATGAAAGCAACAGGAATTGTCCGTCGGATTGATGACCTCGGACGCATCGTAATCCCGAAGGAAATTCGCAGAACGCTGCGGATTCGGGAAGCGGACCCGCTGGAAATCTTCACCGACCGGGAGGGAGAAATCATCCTGAAAAAATATTCTCCGATCGGGGAAATGACGACCTTTGCCAGGCAATATGCAGAAAGCCTTGCACAGGTCTCCGGGCATACGGTTTTGATTGCGGATCGGGATCAGTTTATCGCGGCGGCAGGAGGCTGCCGAAATCTGATTGGAAAACCGCTGAGCCGGGAAATGGAGCAGCAGATCGAAAGCCGCCAGATTGTTCTTGCGACACGTGGAGACCGCACATTTGTGCAGATCGCGCCGGAAGGCGTGGAGGAATATGTCTGCGAAGCAATCAGCCCGATTAACTGTGAGGGAGACGTGATTGGCGCGGTGGTTTTGCTGGGGCAGAGCAAAACACCCGGTATGGGGGAAGTGGAACGAAAGCTGATTCAGTCTGCGTCTGGATTTCTCGGGCGGCAGATGGGACAATGAGAAGGAACCCGCCGCACCGGGAAGATTAGATTATACCGGTGCGGCAGGTTTAGAATAGGAAGACACGGCAGAATTTTCAGACATGCTACTTATATATCCTGCCGGGGCATCAAATGGTTACATAAAATTTGAAAAAATTATAAAAATTCCGGAAAAATTTATCTGCATTTTGCAATTGTCTCCACCGCAATCGTCAATGCCTGTACCATAAGCTCAAGACTCATACTGGGAGCATTGGAAACGGCGGCAGCAGCCTGATCTGGAAGATAGGGAACGTGGATAAAACCGCAGCGTGCAGAGTTTCCTTTTCCTGCCTGTGAGTTTTCATATAACGCAGCATAGAGCAGGTTGTTGCATACATAAGTCCCGGCGGAGTAGGAGAGCGCAGCAGGAATTCCGGCTGCGCGGAGCCGATCTGTGATCTGCCTGGTCGGAATCGTCGAAAAAAAGGCGTCAGGAGCGCTGTCAACAACCGGCTGGTCGTGCGGCTGGAAGCCTGCGTTATCGGGGGTGCGGGCGTCCCGCAGATTGATGGCGACGCGTTCGATCTGAATGGATGGACTGCCGCCGAACTGTCCGACACAGAGGATGGCATTCGGCTGATGTGCGTCGATTGCAGCCTTGAGCGCATCAATGGAAGCTTCAAATTCGGTCGGGATTTCGCATTTGATGATATCTGCGCCTGCGATCGAATCGTCCAGAGCGCGGACGGCCTCCCAGGAGGGATTGATGGTTTCCCCGCCGAACGGAGTAAAACCGGTAACGAGAATTTTCATGAGTGTAGGATTCCTTTTCTGTAATTATTTTATTCATATTATAAATCCAACCGCCCGGGCTTGCAAACCGCCGTGAAAGCGCCGCTGCAGGATTCCGTGTGCATTTGTTTGCATCCCTGTATCCTCTGTGCTATACTGTATACGGGTTTTTACGAGAAAACGAGGAAATTAACATGAAAACAATCGTAGTTACACTGGATAAAGAACATCCGGATGGGGAAGCGATTCTTCGGGCAGGCGAGATCATCAAAGCCGGCGGGCTGGTGGCGTTTCCGACAGAGACGGTCTACGGACTGGGCGGAGATGCGCTGAATCCGGAATCGTCGCGGAAAATATATGCGGCGAAGGGACGGCCGTCCGACAACCCGCTGATTGTGCACATTTGCCGGTGGGAAGATATTTACAAAATCGCGGATCCGGTGCCGGAGATCGCAGAACGTCTGGCAGCGCGCTTTTGGCCGGGCCCCCTGACGATGATTTTGAATAAAACCGCGCTTGTACCCAAAGAAACGACAGGAGGTCTGGATACGGTAGCGGTGCGGTTCCCGTCCGATTCCATTGCGCAGCGCTTTATCTGCGCGGCGGGTGGATTTGTTGCAGCGCCGAGCGCCAATACGTCCGGCAGACCGAGCCCGACGCTGGCGCAGTATGTAAAAGAGGACATGGACGGCAGGATCGAGATGATCTTAGACGGCGGCGAGGAAGTCGGCATTGGTCTGGAATCTACGATCGTAGACCTGACTGGAGACATTCCGATGATCCTGCGCCCGGGTTATGTGACGCAAAAGATGCTGGAAGAGGTTGCAAATCAGGTGGACGTTGACAAGACGATTTTGGATGCAAACTGCCATTTAAGACCCAAGGCACCCGGAATGCGTTACCGTCACTATGCACCGAAGGGAGACCTGACCATTATCGAGGGTGCGCAGGACGCGGTGAAGAAAGCCATCTGTGAAAAAAGCCGTCAGGCGACGGCAGACGGGCACCGCGTGGGTATCATCGCAACGGACGAGACGATGGAGGCCTACCGTCAAAACAGCAATGCGGCGAGTATCAAAAGCGTTGGGAGCCGTCTGGACGAAGCGGCGGTCGGCAGAAGCCTTTACCGGATTCTGCGGGAATTCGATGATGAAAATCTGGACATCCTGTTTTCGGAATCCTTTGCGGAAAGCGGCTTTGGACAGGCAATTATGAATCGGCTGCTAAAAGCGGCAGGTCATCATGTAGAACAGGTATGAGGAGGAAGATTGAAAAATAAAATTTTTCAATCTCGAGATTTGTGTCTGCGCGCACTTGA
>ERZ772902.543-NODE-543-length-39352-cov-6.181159_pt1 | contig 39352 bp, 33 predicted proteins | sample MGYA00511470_ERZ772902 | MGnify/ENA primary metagenome ERZ772902 (study PRJEB29015, sample SAMEA2737717) | human gut metagenome | biome: human gut; feature: human-associated habitat; material: faeces | place: China | collected 2012 ... | reverse complement strand
TGACAACTTCGATCAGGGTACGCAGTCTATTGAAAAGCTGGAACAGCGGATTGAGTCGGATGCAGAGTTTCAACTCCCCGATCCCCCCACTCTAATGACCGCCAAGACCTATAAACAGCGGTTTGTTGACCCACTCATTAAGAAATTGAAAGAGGTTATCCGAGAGGTGTTCTACCACTATTACAAGGCTCTGGACAGCTATCACCGGCTGAACACCACCAACGGTCGGCTCTACCGGGAGAACGAGCATCTGACCGCCACCAATGACCGGCTCAAAGGAGAAAATGAAGTTCTGCGCTCCGAACTGAAAGACTTTCGCTTTCTGCGGAAGGTTCTTGGCAGCCAGCAGATCGACAATCTGATTGCACAGGCAAAAGATATGGAGCAGCAACGAAAGCAAACCCAGCGCACAAGGCACAGAAATACAAATTATGAAAGGTAGGAACAGGCAATGGCAAAGACGATTTTTGAGGAAATGGGCGGGACTTATACGGAGATTGGGGATTATCTTCTCCCCGATCTAGAACTGCCCGAAAAAGAACAGCAGCCCATCGGCGTGTGGGGACAGCGGCACCGGCGCTATCTGAAGGAGCATCGCCGGGCAAGCTATGCGACCCTTCTTACAAGCGGCAAGTTAAATGGTTATCTTGCCGACATCGACCGACAGGCGGAGGAGATGTTTCTTCGGCTGGTAAAGCAGATGGCCGAGGCGTAAGGTGTCACGGAGCAACTCAAGGCAGGCAACCAAATGGAGTGGGTCGGCAGGATGAATAATATCCGTAATCGGGCTATGGAGATTGTGAATAGCGAGTTGATTTGCGGTTAAAAGTATAGTGGCGGCAAGGAAATCCTTGCCGCCATTTTTGGATTTTTTCTCAAAAGCGGTCAAGGCACCTCAGATTCTATCTCCATACGGCAGAGACTTCATATAACTATCCATAGAATTAAAATCCGGTGTACCATCTGCGTTTGCTGGCAGCATTAATTCTAAATATGGTAATGTTATGTTAGCTTGTCTGCCATAACTATAACGGTATTTGTTGGCCTTAAGAACAGTTATGCAAAACAATTTGACAAGTTTACTCATAGGCTGTAATGGAATAAGCAAATATAAATCTCGACCGCTATAAAATGGTTCTTCTTGCAAAAAAGTGGAAAGAACGCTTCCGCCACCTGCACAAGTAATTAAACCTGCAGGTTGAGGTTCTTTTCCTTCAACTGGTTTAACTCGTGCACTAACTCCATTATTAGATTCTGTACGAGCAACAAAATTTATTGCATCTGGATCACCATCTTCAGCTTCTATACAGGTGTTCAGTTCCATATTTATGCCGTATTTAACTTCAAACAATTCATTCACTTTAAAGTCTTTCCAGGTCTCAACACCAAGTGTATGTGATCCGTACCCCCCCCGGTTAGCGGTAGCTAATGGCTTGTGATTGAGAGACTTAATATAGCTTTCCATATAGTCCCAATCAGGCGTATTATCAGCGGCGGCAGGAAGTTTCAGCATAGTATTTGAAATCAGTTCCATTTTGAAAGCTCTGCCATAGCTGTATTTATATTTTTCCTGCTTAAGTATTGAAATGATAAACAGTGCTGTATGCAGATTAATCCAATCAGCACGACAAATAACCATATGATCTCCGCATACGAAGTCCTCGCCCTGATAAAAGCAGGTTGCTGTCGTATCGCCAATGGCAATAGCATTTGCTTTTTCAATACCTGAGAGGCCATTATTCAAAACATAGCAATCACAACCATTGTTCATTTCTGTTCTGGAAACAAAACGAATTGTGTTGTCAAGGGGGACATCGTAGCATTCAAGTTCACCTTTTACGTGAGCTTCAGCCTTATACATTTCCGAAAACAAATCCCCAAGGCGGAATTCTTTCCAGCTGTCTACATTAAGATTCATAAATATGCCCTTCCTTCACAAGATAGGCGAGATAATCATTTATTGTTTGCTGAAAATCCCGTTCTGAAAGCTTTGTATAATCTGTTTTCATATATGCTTCACACAACCACTCATCGTCACCGCTGACTTTATGTGTGGCAGAAAGACCATCGACAGAACGGCGGTTTCTGTATAGCTCTATCCATTCTTTCTCAATTTCTACCCAACGGCTCTTTCCGGTGGTCGAATCAACCTGCTCTACTCGGCCAAGATTCTTTTTCTTTTTGAAGCCATCATCTTTACAATATCCGAAGAATGTATCAGGGTTGGAAATATCGGTGTGCTTTATTCCAATTTTGAAAACCATACAGCAAGCAGAAGCACTTGCTCCTGGGTAGAATATTTCATTTGGAAGGGTAAATACGGCATCGAGGGTATTTTCCTCAAGGATTTCTCTTTTGAGTCGGGCTATTTCGCCGCTGGTACCGATAGCACAGGCAACGGGAAGCAATACTGCCAGTTTTGCCTGATGATTGATAGAATTTAGCGTGTCAGCCAAATACTTTACAAAATATAATCCTTTTGATGGATCTTCTTTTTTGTCCCTTGCCCAAGTATCAACATAGACCTTCGGAAGATGGACTCGTTGGCCATTATACGGAGGATTCATCAGAATCACATTCGGTTTTGCTTCCTTGATCCACTCCGCCAATGCAAAGCAGCTTCCCTTTACAATGTTAGAATTGCCGTCCGAGTGAATGAGCATATTCGTTGTGGCAAGGCCATACACATTTTCATCAAACTCGATACCGAAAATCTGATGTTTTTTCACTTCTTCCTGCTCAGCAGCAGTAGCACAGTCATCCAACGCCTGAGTCATTGCTCTTACAAGAAAAGAGCCACTCCCGCAGCAAGGATCGAGTACGACAGAATGCTTATTTACACCCGTTATTTTTGCCATAAAATCTGTAACGTGGTCAGGTGTGAAGGCTTGGTTTTTATCCGACTTGCCAACATATTTGTTAAATGTGACAAAGAACAGATTCAGCAAATCCTGTCCGGAGGTGCTCTTGTCATTGATAAAAGGCAATATGTTATCTTCGATGAACTTTAATATTTCCCTGAAAGCAGCGATGTTAAGCTGTCTGACATACTGGTCTCCGAGGACATTTCTGTTAAGCAGAGCCAGCTTTTCTGCTTTGTTAATATCCGAGTTGAGTAGGTCTTCCAATACCTCTTTGATTCGGGTTCGAATCTGTGCAGCGGTCAGCGAGGGCGTGGAATAGTCGAGACCGTTTTTTAACGCAAGGAGGCACGTTCCAACAAACTGACTACGCAGTTTTTCAGGAATGCTATGGCGATGCAGCATTTCATTGAGTTTATAGGTGTTCTGCATCACCTTTTCCTTATCGTTGATCTTTGATGTATAAAAATCAACATATTCGTCCATTGTACGAAGCGCCGTTTCTTTCGGCATAAGATCACCGTCGGAAATAACGCCGCGCCAAACCTTGACATTATCATTTATTGTGTTAGCAAGTATGGCAATGATTTTATTCCCAGTCAGTGCCTTTTCATATTCGACATAAGCGGATAATTGTTCTTCATCTGCTTCTGTAAAATTCTGTTTTGTTTCTATGAGGACAGAAATGTTATCCTTAACAAAACGAATATCCAACTTTTCAAATCTGCGGCCCGCACTATTTTGAATGGGCGCAAAAGTCAGCGAGGCAGCAGAAAATGCCTTGGGATAACTGTATTCATCGTTTTCAATGTTACTTGTTAGATATGCTCTGCCAACTGTCGAAATCATATCAGCTCTAATCATAATTCTGCACCCCTATTTTTACTCCATTTTCCACTTGACGCAGACCAGCAGTCCGAATATTCTACGAGCTGTACTGCCGCAGCAAACGGGCTATTCAAAAAAACATCTATCGTTCTCAGCACGACATTGAAATCATCGGTCTTTGTATCGATCTTCCGGCAGAACGCTTTCCATTTTTTCTGCATTGCATCGTCGCTGCCAAAGGCCATGACCTGCTCAAACTGCTCCACCGTGAACTTGTGTCCACGATTTTCAAAGGTCTTTTTCAGCGCTTCCGTCAGCGTTGCACCGTCAAAATCAAACTTGTTTGCAAGATAATAGAGATCGTAATAATCCTTCATCCGGCTGGAGAATTCCATCAGGCTGAGAATTGCATCCAGCTTCTCAGCAACGGTCGTTTCCAGCGAATAGGTATTGACCGTCGGCGCCTCAAAACCGTCAAGCTGCGTTGGTATCTTCCGCTTTTCCTGTCTCGGCACGATGACATCGCCCACGCCGAAATCAATGCCAAAGGGCGTTTTTGTGTTCTTTATCTTTGCCACAAGGGAAGCACCAATACCGGCGTACTTCTTTGCCACAGCAATAGGAGCCACATTTTTGATTTCAAATGTGATAAAATCATTGCCTGTTTGGGTTGCAATGATCTCCTCCAATATCGCTTGAAGCTGTTCCGGTGTATTGGGCATCTTTCTGAGCAGAAAATCCACATCAGCCGTAACACGGCTATCGAAATCCGTGAGGGAATAGAGGAACAGTCCGCCCTTTAGAACAAGATTTTCCGCATATTTCGACTTTTCCAGACGGCGCAGGAACTCTTCCTGGCAGAAAAGCTGCAAGCAGAGCTGATAGCTTCTGCCGCTTTTTGCGGCTTTGTTTTTGAGCCGTGCAAGCACGGATGCAGCCACGTCAGCCATTCAGCAGCACCTCCATCACACTCATCATTTTCTTATAAACACCCATTTCCTTTGCGTATTTGGAAAGGTTGGCAAGGTTTTTCTTTTCATCCGCCACATAAGCATTGACGGCTTTGTTGAATATCTCGTTATCCAGCTTCGTGCGGTACTTGAAACAGTCGCAGATGGTACGCTCACGGTCATAGACCGGAAGTTTTACACCGTTGAAGGTGCCAGTTGTTTCCCCCAGGTGATACATCGGATTCTGCACATAATACGCTTTCACCGGTACTTCCGTCTGAATCGCCTTCACCGTTCTGGAATAAGAGCGTGGAACGGCAATCGACCATTCTCTGGGCGCAAAGTCGCTATAGCCGTAGTAGAATAGAGCTGATTCAACGCAGATGACCCCGTACGTCATCAGTTTCGAAAGGATAAGCTCCTCTTTGGGCTCGTCCCCGACAGCCAGCTTGTAATACCCTTTCTTCACACGCTCGAGATACCCCTGCTTACAAAGCGCATATACATCTTGGCCTTTGAGTCCGGCAGAAATGAAATCCGATTTCTTTGCAATTTCTCCGATGGTATCAAAGACTTCGTTGACGATATCGTACTTGCTCAACCTGTCACCAACTTTCTGCACGCAATATTTACATTATGCGTGTTTATATTATAATGCCCAGGCCCTCAAAAATCAATATGTTTTGCATGCTTTTTGAAAATTTTGCGTGTAAATTTTGAAAAGTGGTATTGCAATTCAAAGAGCACAGCGCTATAATATCCATACAGATTGGATCTACACCAACCTATCTGCCTGACAACACAATGACAACAGGAATTATGATACACCGTAATTCTTGGATAATCTAAGCAATCCCGATAATCGGAGCTAAACTACATATACAAAATCGTTTAGGTCACGGTTTCAGGGAGCGAGTGGGAATAATTCCAGAGGTCGAAAAAAGCCTGTAAATACTGGACTTTTTAAGCCTTGAAGCCCCTCGCGGCAGCGATTTGGCAACAGAATTTTATGATTCATAAGAAAAGAGCTATCTGACTTCATTTGAAATCAGATAGCTCTTTTTTGTTATACGCCAATGACAATGAATTCTTCGTTCTCTCCGATTTCTTCTGTGACCCAACGGTCTATAGCAGATATCGTTTCCTTAGCATCACTTACAAATTCGGGGAGAACGGTTTCTGGAATGTTCAGCTGCATCATTTTTCACCATTCTCCTCTTGTAACACTAGTATCTTCAAACATATCGAATGACACAGAGACTTTTTGAAATGCGCTTGCCAGGAAAAAGTAAAACGCGTTGTCCAGTACATACAGTGAATCTTGTCGAAGAAACTTCCTGCTGGCACCAGAATTTCCCTTTCTGAATTTGAGGTAATCACTGCCGCTGAATTCTCCGAGCTTATAAACATATTTATTCATGTATCATTTCCTCAAGCAGCAGATTGTTCAGTCCCTGTGGCGGCGTGATTTTACGTCACTGACTGAAAGCGCCATGGTATTGCATGCACAGATTCAGGCGGTAGCCGTATGCTGCAAGTCACAGAGCATCCCGCTGTTCGGCCGGCATGCGGTATTCCGGTTTGACGTGGTAGGCGACCTCGGCATACTGCCGCGCACGTGCGCGCAGCGAGAAGTTGCCCTTTTGACTGCACCAGACATAGAGCTCATGGCAGACCAGATCCGTCGCGATGCGCGACAGCAGATCCGGCGGCTCTTCCGTGTCGATAATGCCCGCCTTGGCGCAGTTATTGGCCAGCGTTGCAAACAGATCGTCCAGCGCATGGATGGCCGTGCGGATGCCTTCGGGCGACTCGAACTGCATGATGAAGAGTGTGCTCGTCAGTTCCGGGCCGAAGTCGTAAGCGATCGTGATGAACCGGTCGAACAGCTGCCAGATGCGCTCAAAGTCATTATCTGCGTGCGCAAACTTCATGAAGCTCTTGTCGTCATTGTGCTGCGGTTTTTCCACCATGTATTCGAGGATGCTGCGTTTGCCGTTGAAAGAGGAGTAAAAGACGGAGCGGGAGATACCGCATGCCTTGCAGATGTCGTTGACGGTCACGTTGTTATATCCGTCGCGCTTAAAGAGGGAAATGGCTGTTTCCGCGACTTCCTCTTTGAATTTCCAGGAAGAATCTTGCACTTCAAACACCCCTGACGAAAAATGTTTGCTTTCTTCAAACATTATACGACTTTTGTTTCTGTGATTCAACACACATAAGATTTTATTTGCAATTCTTTTACAACTTTTTTGTGACTTGTTTCAAAAATGCCCTGGAGGCCTTGACATTGCAGGGTTAATAAATTAACATGGCGACGCTGGAAGCTGTTCAAGTGTCCGAACGGCCCGTCGTTATTTGGATGTAAACTATCAGAGAAGGAAGCGAGAACATGACAAAAGACGAGAAAATTGCAAAGCTCGGCAAAGAAATCACGGATCGCGCAACGGTCCTGCTCGGCAAGGACAAGATCACGCCGGATGCCCCGGAGTATCTGGGCATCAACTCCGCCCTGAAGTTCACGGCGGTGAAGTATGATGAGAAGATGGCGGACGATATCCTCGATATCGCCCTGACGATGAAAAAGCGCGTGCCGCTCACGATCGAGCAGCTCGCAAAGAAAAACCCGCAGTTCGACAGAGCCTATCTGGAAAAAGCGATGCAGGCTATCAGCGAGAGCGGTCTGGTCGAGTTCCATTGGGAGAACCTCGACGGCAAGAACCCGAACCATGAGAAACGCTGGGTGCTGGACATGTTCGTCCCCGGCAGTGCCGAGATCATGATGATCAATCCCGAGCAGGCGGACATGTTCCCGGAGACGGCAGACTTCTTCGAGCGCATGGCGTATCTGCCGCTGGCGGGCATCACCGAGATGGTGCCTCCCGGAGGCGCCGGCATCGGCATGCACGTCATCCCGGTCGAAAAGGCCATCCCGGCCGAGAGCAAGTCTCTGCCGATCGAGCACCTGTCCCACTGGCTGAAGAAGTACGAGGGCCACATCGGCGTGTCCGTGTGCTCCTGCCGCAAGCAGCAGCGCATCCGCGGCGAGGGCTCCGGCGACGTGGAAGGCGAGTGGTGCATCGGCGTCGGCGACTTCGCCGACTACTGCCGCGAGACGAACCACGGCCACGACATCACCTATGAAGAGGCCATGGAGATCCTCCAGAAGGCCGAGGACCGCGGCTATGTCCACCAGATCACGAACATCGACGGTGAGAACAAGATCTTCGGCATCTGCAACTGCGCCGTCGGCGTCTGCAACGCGCTGCGCACTTCGCAGCTGTTCAACACGCCGAACCTGTCCGCCTCCGCCTACGTGGCCGAGAGCGACCCGGAAAAGTGCGTTGCCTGCGGCAAGTGCGTAGAGACCTGCCCGGCTGGTGCTGTCCGCCTCGGTCAGAAGCTCTGCACGAAGGAAGGCCCCATCCAGTATCCGCACCATGAGCTGCCGGACGACACCAAGTGGGGCGAGGATCACTGGAACAAGAATTACCGCAACGAGAACGGATGCATCCAGACCTGGCCGACCGGCACGGCGCCCTGCAAGGCTGCCTGCCCGGCACACATCGCCATCCAGGGCTACATCAAGATGGCGGGCGACGGCCGCTATGCCGACGCGCTCAAGCTCATCAAGAAGGATAACCCGTTCCCGGCTGTCTGCGGTAGCATCTGCAGAAAGTACTGCGAGGATGCCTGCACCCGCGGCACCGTCGACGAGCCGCTGGCCATCGACGAGATCAAAAAGTTCATCGCCGAGCAGGACATGAAGGCCGAGCACCGCTACGTGCCGCCCATGAACTCCTGCACACACGAGAAACTTGACCAGAAGATCGCCATCATCGGCGGCGGCCCGGCCGGTATGTCCTGCGCCTACTTCCTGGCCATTGAGGGCTACAGCCCGGTCGTGTTCGAGAAGGAAGCCGTGCCTGGCGGTATGCTCGTCAACGGTATCCCGAGCTTCCGCATCGGCAAGGACGTGGTCAAGTCCGAGATCGATGTGCTGCGCGAGATGGGCGTGGAGTTCAAATGCGGCGTCGAAGTCGGCAAGGACATCACCATCCAGCAGCTGCGCGAAGAGGGCTACCAGGCGTTCTACGTCGCGGTCGGCCTGCAGCAGGCGGCGAAGCTCAACATCGCCGGCGAGGATCTCAAAGGCGTCAAGAGCGGTCTCGACTTCCTGCGTGAAGTCAACGCCGGCAAGCTCAAGAAGCTCACGGGCGATGTGGTCGTCATCGGCGGCGGCAACGCGGCCATCGACGTGGCGCGCGCGGCCCTGCGTCTGACCAAGGGCAGCGTGAACATGTACTGCCTCGAGAAGGACGAAGAGATGCCCACCGTTCCGGACGAGAAGAACGCCGGCATCGCCGACGGCGTCGTCATCAACAACTCCTGGGCGCCGAAGGCCATCCTCGGCGGGGGCGGCAAGGTCACCGGCATCGAGCTGATGCGCTGCGTGTCCGTCCGCGACGCGAGCGGCAAGTTTGCTCCGGTCTATGACGAGAATGAGACCATCACCGTCCCGTGCTCCAACGTTCTGGTCGCCATCGGCCAGCGCTCGGTCTACGGCGACGTTCTGGCCGGCACCGCGGCGGAGACGGCTGACGGCCGCCTGATCGCACACGACGCCGTGACGTTCCAGTCCAACGAGCCCGATATCTTCGTCGGCGGCGACTGCGCCACCGGCCCGAAGTACACGATCGACGCGATCGCGACCGGCCGCGAGGGCGCGGTGTCCATCCACCGCTTCGTCAACAAGGGCCAGACCCTGACGATCCACCGCAACACCCGCGAGTTCAAGGAGCTCAACAAAGACGATATCGTTCTGCCGACCGAGAAGATCAAAAAGCCCGCGCGTGCCGCCGTTGCCATCGACAGCAAGAAGGTGCGCACCATGCAGGACGACCGCGTGACGTTCACCGAAGAGCAGATCCGCTCCGAGGCGTCCCGCTGCCTGAGCTGCGGCCGCAGCGTCGTCGATCCGAACAAGTGCATCGGCTGCGGCATCTGCACGACCAAGTGCGAATTCGACGCCATCCACCTCAAGCGCGTGCGTCCGCAAAACAGCAAGATGATCCCGGCCGAGGACAAGTTCAAGGCCATCGTCCCCTACGCCGCCAAGCGTCAGGTGAAGATCATCAAGAAGTCTCTGGCGGAAAAGAAAAAGTAATCCATCATTATGAGGCGGGCACAGAACCCTTCCCGCTGTGCCCGCCCGCTTGAAAGGAGCCCCCATGCACGAGCTGAGTATCGTTACTTATGTCGTCAAGCAGGTGCAGGAGATCGCCAAGGAAAACAACCTCACCGAGATCGAGTCGGTCACGCTCGAATTCGGTGAGGTCTCCGGCATTGTGCCGGAATATCTCGAGGACTGCTGGAACTGGTATACCAAGAAGGAGCCGATCATTCAGGGCACGAAATTCCTGTATGAGATCATTCCGGCCGTCACCTGGTGCGACGACTGTAAGACCACTTACCCGACCGTACAATACGGCAAGACCTGCCCGCACTGCGGCAGCGGCAACACCTGGCTGCAGCAGGGCAATGAGATCAATATCAAACAGATCGAGGCGCGTTGATTCCGGCACGCCTCCCTGCCTATGGGCAGCAAAAGAGACAGAAGCGGTCGCGCAGCCGCTTTTGATAGAAACACGAACGAAGAGGGAGTGAACCATGAAAGACCTGAAACATCTTTTGTACTTCGAAAACCTTTTGCAGGAAGCGCACAATGACCTGATTGCTCAGGCGCAGAACGAGGGGAAGATCTGCGTTGCCTATGCCTGCGAAAACACGCCTGAGCCGCTGTTGAACCTGCCCGGCTCGTTCTCAACGCGCCTGCGCGCGCCGCGCACCGGCTCTATGGAAATGGCCACATATTATATGACCAGCTTCCTGTGCGAGTACAGCCGCGCGCTGCTCGAGCGCGCCATTGAAGGCGGCTACAACTTTGCCGACTGCATGATTACGCCGGACGGCTGCTCGATGATGAACCGCGCCGTGGAGAACATGGAGCTGCTCAAGACCATGGGCAAGGACAAGCCGAAGTTCTTCTTCGAGTACATGGAGATCCCAATGAAGGCGGACGACAACGGCCTGAACCTGTACGTCCTGCAGTGCCGCAACCATATCCTCACGCCGCTGCACGATGTCTATGGCATCGACGTCTCGGATGAGGCCATCCGCAAGTCTGTCGCCGAGCACAACCGCGTGTGCGAGCTCATCCGCGCCATCGGCGAGTACCGCAAGGGCCCCAATCCGCGCATCACGGGCTACGAATTCCACGTCATCACGCTTGCGACCTATGTCGCGCCGAAGTATCTGCTCATCGACAAACTCGAGGAGACGCTCAAGGAGCTCAAGACCCGCCGCCCGGACAAGAAGACCCCCTACCGCGCGCGTGTGGTCGTCGTCGGCTCTGAGGTCGATGACATTGACTTCATCAAGCTCGTCGAGGAGACCGGTGCGTACGTCTGCGCCGACCGCTTCTGCTACGGCTCGTTCCCGGGCCGCGACCCGATCGTGCTGACGGACGATGAGGACGCGCTGACCCAGATCTGCCGCCAGTACATGAACCGCGCCCAGTGCCCGCGCTATATGAACATGCCCAAGATGATCGGCCGCCGCGAATACGTCAATCAGCTCGCCAAGGAGTACGAGGCCGACGGCATCATTTACGAGCAGATCAAGTTCTGCGATCCATGGGCGTATGAGCGCATGCTCGGCTCGCACATCCTCAACGATGACTACGGCTATCCCGTTTTGTCCGTTGACCGCCCGTATAACATCGCTTCCTCCGGCCAGATGCGCACCCGTGTGCAGGCATTCGTGGAAAGCATGGAGATCAAGAAGATTCAAGGGGGGAAACAGTGATGTCCAACAAGAGAATCGGCTGTGAAAACTTCGGTAAGTTCTATACCGAGGGCAAGGTCCGCAACCGCCGCGAGTGGCGCGGCGTGACCGACACTCTCTATGATTATTCCCGCTGGCTGCACAACTGGATCACCATGGCGAAGATGGTCTCCAAGCCGCGCAACATCAAGGCCATGTTCCGCTATCGCTGGATGGCCAACTATCTGGCCGTGCCCATGATGGTCGACCGCCACACCCAGGGCCTGCGCGATGAATATCTGCGCATCTGCCACCTGGAGCAGGATCTTATCATCGAGGACGTGGCAAAGCTGCTCGACGGTCTCTTCCGCGGCGACCGCCGCATCGGCAAGGACAAGAAATTCTCCGACAAGGTCGTGCTCGTGGACGAAAACGAGATGACCGCCGTCATGATGGGCTTCCCGACGCTCAAGGGCCTGAGCCGTGAGACGCCGTCGACCTATGTCTCCGTGCTGCTCAACCAGCACGCAGCCGAGCATTATATCGACGTCGCGCAGGAGTACGGCCTCGCGGGCGATGTCTGCCCGATGCCGGAGGCGGAGGCCGGTGTGTCCATCGACGACGACGCGCCGGTGCTCGGCGCGTGCGCCGTGCAGTGCAACACGACGTGCGACGGCTCTCTGCTCGGAAACGGCGTCATTTCCAAGCGCCTCGAGCTTGAGGACGGCATTCCGGTGTTCCAGCTGGCAGCGCCCCTGCGCCACCGCGAGGACGACGTGCAGGATTACGCCGCGCAGGAGATCAAAAATGCCATCGCCTTCATCGAGGAGCACACCGGCGAGAAGTGGGACTGGAAGGCGTACTTCGAGTGCGCCGAGCGCGTGAACTACGCCACCAAGTGCCGACTCGAGTGGCTGGAGATGAACAAGACCGACTATCCGCAGGTCTTTGGCTCCAATCTCGCGCTGTACACGGAGACGAACTACATGGCCATCTGCGGCAAGGTCCCCGCGTTCCGCGAAGTCGATCGCAAGATCACCCAGCTCGCCGAGCGCGCCTACAGCAAGCAGAAGAAGGCCGCCAACGAGTACCGCCACCGCGCCATCGTCTGGGGCGTGCAATCGCACTTCTACATGGACTTCCTCGTCTGGCTGCTCAACTGCTGGGGCATCGTGCCGCTGACGGATATGCTCTCCATGGTCTCGACACGCGAGCTCGCCACGACTGACACGCCCGAAAACCGTGAGCAGGCGTATTACGATATGGCATGGCTGACCGAAAACATGATCATGCGCAACCGCACGCACGGCGGCTACAAGGTGCTGCTTGATGAGCTGTGGGAGTTCTGCGAGCAGTTCAATGCCGACATGGTCATTCTCTGGGAGCACATGAGCTGCAAGGCACTCGACGGCATGCACGGTCTGTTTGAAGAGCGCGCCCGCGAGCACGGCATCCACCTCGTCTGGGTCACGCACGATCTGTTCGACCCGCGTGTCATCTCACGGCAGGGCGTGCGTCAGCAGGTCAATGACTATATGCGCACCGTCATGCAGGAAGAGCCTGTGGATCCGAGCTTGGAGATCCTGAAGGACGAGAAGTCCTGGTAATCAGAGAGGAGATCGAACATGAACAATTTGAAATGCAAGCTGCTCAAGGCCCTTATGGGTGTGTCGCTCGGCGCACTCGGCGCGTTCGTGGTCACGTTTGTCATCTATTTCTGGAACCTGGACATGAAGCTGACTTCCGTCATGGAGGGTATCCTGCTCAAGCACTACGACAAGATCGACCGCGACCAGCACCTGTAATCTTTTTCTGTACAGCCCGTCTGCTTCGGCAGGCGGGCTTTTTCGCATGTAAACAATTTGTGACGCCTCTTGACGATTTAAAATATGATCGCTATAATGCGTAGCATGCTACACATTGGAGGTGTATCATGGAGCAATTTCAAATCGGATGTCTATTAAAAATGATTACGGATAAGATCAAAATGCGGGCAGATGCCGATCTCGCGCAGCAGGGGCTGACGCTGACGCAAAGCCGCGTGCTGGGCTATCTGGACCGCAGCGGCGGTCAGGCGACGCAAAAGGAGATCGAGGGCTTTCTGCAGGTGTCGCACCCGACGGTGGCGGGCATCATCAACCGCATGGAGCAAAATGGCTTCGTGCGCTGCCGGCTTGATCCGGCGGACAAACGCAGCAAGATCGTCAGCCAGACGGAGCGCGCTGCCGCGGTCGCGCAGGATATGCACGCCACAATCCAGACAACGGAGCAGCAGATGCTGCGCTCGCTGACGCCGGAACAGATCGCGGCGCTGGAATCGGCGCTGCGCACGATCTATGCCGATCTCGGCTGACAGGCCCGTGATCCAGGAAGGAGGAAATCCATGCTTCATACATTATCCCGCAGCCTGCGGGAAAACAAAGGCCCCGCGCTCGTGACGGTGCTGCTCTCGGCGCTGGAGGTCGTGTTTGAGATCGTGATCCCGCTGTTCATGTCCAACCTCATTGACTTCGGCATTGAGGGCGGCAGCATGGCGGCGGTCTGGAAGTTCGGCGCGTTTTTGCTGCTGCTGGCGGCGTTCCAGCTGGCGACCGGCGTGCTCGCGGCGCGCATCGCGGCGCGTGCATCCGTCGGCTTTGGCGCGAACCTGCGTGAGGATATGTACAACAACGTGCAGACCTTTGCGTTTTCCAACATCGACAAGTTTTCCACTGCGTCCATCGTTACGCGCCTGACGACGGATGTCACGAACGTGCAGAATGCCTTTCAGATGCTCATGCGTATGGCGATCCGCTCACCGGTCATGCTGGTCTTTTCCATGATCGTGTCGTTCCGCATCAGCCGTGACATCTCCATGACGTTTCTCATCATTCTGCCGATCCTTGCCGTGGCGCTGTTTTTCATCATCCGCAGCGTGTTCCCGATCTTCACGCGCGTTTTCCGCACATATGACGAGCTCAATAACGTCGTGCAGGAAAATGTCCGCGGTATCCGTGTCGTGAAGTCCTTTAATCAGGAACAGCACGAGATTCGCAAATTCGGCGCCATTTCCGAGCGCATTTACAAGGACTTTTCCAAGGGCGAGCGGCTCATCACGCTCAACGCGCCGCTGATGCAGTCATGCATCTACGCGTGCATGATCATCATCTCCTGGCTCGGTGCCAAGGCCATCATCGCCAGCGGCAATGACCCGGCACTCGGCCTGACGACCGGCAACCTCACTGCGCTCATCACCTATGCCATGCAGATCCTCTCGAGCCTGATGATGCTGTCCATGGTCTTTGCCATGCTGACGATCTCGCTCTCGTCCGCGCGCCGCATCGCCGAGGTGATCGAGGAAAAGACGGACATTCAAAATCCGGAGCACCCGGTCATGGCCGTGCGCGACGGCGCCATTGATTTTGACCATGTGAGTTTTGTCTACGCCTCCAAGGCGGACAAAAAGGTGCTCGATGACATTGATCTGCACATCCGTTCCGGCGAGACGATCGGCGTCATCGGCGGCACGGGCGCGTCCAAGTCCTCGCTCGTGCAGCTTATCCCGCGTTTGTACGATGTCACCGGCGGCAGGCTGACGCTCGGCGGCGTGGACGTGCGCGATTATGATCTGGAGACGCTGCGCAACGCCGTTGCCATGGTGCTGCAGAAAAACGAGCTGTTTTCCGGTACGATCGCCGAAAATCTCCGCTGGGGCAACGAAAACGCCACGGACGAGGAGCTCCGTCACGCCTGCGTGCTCGCGTGTGCGGATGAATTCATTTCCGCCATGCCGGACGGCTATGACACCTATATCGAGCAGGGCGGCACGAACGTCTCCGGCGGCCAGAAGCAGCGCCTGTGCATCGCCCGCGCGCTGCTGAAAAAGCCGAAGGTGCTCATTCTCGATGACTCGACGAGCGCCGTCGACACGCGCACGGATGCGCAGATTCAGCAGGCGCTCTCGACCTACATTCCCGACACGACGAAGATCATCATCGCGCAGCGCATCAGCTCGGTGCAGAATGCAGACCGTATCGTCGTGCTCGATGACGGGCGTATTGACGCCGTCGGCTGCCACGATGAGCTGCTGCGCACGTGCGAAATTTACCGCGAGGTCTATGAGTCCCAGCAGAAGGGAGGCGAGGACGATGCCTGAACGCCCGAAGTTTGATTCCCAGACGCTCAAGCGCCTGCTGTCGTATATGCGCGCCTATAAGGGCACGCTCGTGCTCGTGACGGTCTGCATCCTGCTGAGCGCGGTCGCAGGCGCGGCCTCGTCCATGTTCCTGCAAAAGCTGATCGACGGCTATATTGTGCCCATGCTCGGCACAGCGTCGCCGGACTATTCCGGCCTGATCCGTGCGCTGATCACCATCGGCTGCGTGTACCTCGTCGGCACGCTGGCCACGTGGCTGTATAACCGCCGCATGGTCACGATCGCCCAGGGCACGCTCAAGCGCATCCGTGACGAGATGTTTGAGAAGATGCAGAGCCTGCCCATCCGCTACTTTGACACGCATACGCACGGCGACATCATGAGCCTGTACACAAACGATACCGATACGCTGCGCCAGATGATCGCGCAGTCCATGGCGCAGCTCGTATCGTCTGTGTTCACGCTTGCGGCAGTGTTTTTCTGCATGCTGTACATCAGCATCTGGCTGACGCTGATCGTGTGCGCCGTCATGGCGCTCATTCTCATGTTCGTGCGCAAGCTCACCGGCCGCATCGGCGGCTACTTCATGGCGCAGCAGACGGCACTGGCGGATCTCAACGGCTATGTCGAAGAGATGGTCAACGGCCAGAAGGTTGTCAAGGTCTTCTGCCACGAGGAGCAGAGCAAGGCGGAGCTGCACCGCCGCAACCGCGTCTGGGCGGAAAACGCCGCGCGCGCCAGCGGCATGGCCAACAGCATGATGCCGATGATGAACGCCGTAGGTTATCTGCAGTATGTCATCATCGCCGTCATCGGCGGCACGATGGCGATTGCCGGCACGCCGAACCTCAGCCTGACTGGCATGAACACGCTCACACTCGGTATGATCGCATCCTTCCTCACGCTCTCGCGCGGGTTCACCAACCCCATCTCGCAGATCTCCAACCAGTTCAACTCCATCGTCACAGCACTGGCCGGCGCATCGCGCATTTTCGCGTTCATGGATGCCGAGCCGGAGACGGACGACGGCTATGTGACGCTTGTCAACGCCAAGGAGGAAAACGGCACGCTCGCCGAGGCCGACCACCACACCGGTCTCTGGGCGTGGAAGCACCCGCACGGCGACGGCACGGTCACATACACGAAGCTTGCCGGGCGCGTCGTGTTCGATCACGTCGACTTCGGTTATACGCCGGACAAGGAAGTCCTGCACGACATCACGCTCTACGCCGAGCCCGGCCAGAAGGTCGCCTTCGTCGGTGCGACCGGCGCCGGAAAAACGACGATCACAAACCTCATCAACCGCTTTTACGACATTGCCGACGGCAAGATCCGCTACGATGGCATCAACATCAATAAGATCCGCAAGGCAGATCTGCGCCGCAGCCTCGGCATCGTGCTCCAGGACGTGAACCTCTTCACCGGCACCGTCATGGAGAACATCCGCTACGGCAATCCGGACGCGACGGATGACGAATGTATCGCGGCGGCGAAGCTTGCCAATGCCGACCATTTCATCCGCATGCTGCCCGACGGCTACAACACCGTGCTCAAAGGCGACGGCAGCGGCCTGAGCCAGGGCCAGCGGCAGCTGCTGAGCATCGCACGCGCGGCTGTGTCCGATCCGCCGGTCATGATCCTCGACGAGGCGACCAGCTCCATCGACACCCGCACGGAGGCGCTCGTGCAGAGCGGCATGGATAAGCTCATGGAGGGGCGCACGGTGTTCGTCATCGCGCACCGGCTCTCGACGGTCAAGAATGCGGACGTCATCATGGTACTTGACCATGGCCGCATCATCGAGCGCGGCAACCATGCAAAGCTCATCGCCGAAAAGGGCGTGTACTACCAGCTCTATACCGGCGCGTTCGAGCTCGAATAATTTCCTGCGCCCCCCTTGCGGCCGGCAGGGGGGCGCGGTATAATTGCGGTAACGAAGCAAAGGAGGAGAACCATGGAGTATCGAAGATTTGGAAACACCATCGTCGCCCGCATCGACCGTGGGGAAGAAGTGCTTGAGCAGGTTGCGGCCATCGCGCAGGCCGAGCAGATCAAGCTCGCGAGCGTGCAGGCGCTCGGCGCGGTCGGTGAATTCACGGTCGGCGTGTTCCACACGGCCGAAAAGCAGTACCACGCCAATTCGTTCGCGGGCGATTTCGAGATCGTCTCGCTAACTGGCACCATCAACACGATGGACGGCGCATTTTACACGCACCTGCACATGAGCGCCGGTAATGAGAAGGGCGAGGTGTTCGGCGGACATCTCAACCGCGCCGTTATCAGCGCCACCTGTGAGATGGTCATCACGGTTATCGACGGAAGAGTGGATCGTTTTCACAGTGAGGAGATCGGCCTGAACCTGTTCCAATTCTGAGCATCTGTGTCAAAAGCACGCACGGCTATTGAGTCGTGCGTGCTTTTTTTGCTGCCTTGATCCTATATTCCTATTGACAACATAGGAATATAGGCATATAATTCATCTCGATGAGGTAGGATTTTGTGCCGGACCATCCTGAGCCTCTCTGAATTCGTGTATACGTATGCAGCCGTGCCGTCAGGCACGGTTTGCCATTGGGAACGGAGGATACATATATGAACAGCAACCTGCTTGAAGTCAGCGGCCTGCACGTGAGTGCGGGCGAGAAAGAGATCCTGCACGGCGTGGACCTGACCGTCGGCAAGGATGAGACGCATGTGCTCATGGGGCCGAACGGCACCGGCAAGTCCACGCTCGGCTATGCGATCACCGGCAATCCGGAGTACACGGTCACGGCCGGAAAGATCGTCTTTGACGGCGAGGATATCACACGGCTGCCGGTCAACGAGCGCGCGAAGAGGGGTATTTTTCTGTCGTTTCAGAATCCGCTCGAGGTGCCCGGCGTGACGCTCAGCGCGTTTATCCGCAGTGCGCTCGAGCAGAAGACCGGCAAGCGCATCCGCCTCTGGGACTTCAAAAAGAAGCTTGCCGAGACGATGCAGCTGCTGGCGATGGACGCTTCCTATGCTGAGCGCGACCTGAATGTGGGCTTTTCCGGCGGTGAGAAAAAGAAAGCGGAGATCCTGCAGATGCTCATGCTCGAGCCGAAGCTTGCCATCCTCGACGAGACGGACTCCGGTCTGGACGTCGACGCGGTGCGCACGGTCTCCAAGGGCGTGCAGCTCTATCGTGAGCGCGTGCACGGCTCGTTGCTCATCATCACGCACAGCACCCGCATTCTCGAGGCGCTGACGGTGGACGCCGCGCACATCATGGAGCAGGGCGTCATTGTGAAAAACGGCGATGCATCGCTTGTAGATACCATCAATGAAAACGGCTTTGGCGGCATCCAGGCAGACTGAAAGCGAGGCGATCCGAATGAAGGAAAAAAGTCAGGTCGCGGACATTGACCGCAGTGTCTATGACATCCGCGACAAAGAGGACGATGCCTATCGTATGCAGGAGGGCCTGACGCCGGAGATCATCGACCGGCTCTCGAAGGAAAAGGGCGATCCGGTCTGGATGCAGCAGTTCCGGCTGCAGTCGCTGCAGATCTATAACGAGATGCCGATCCCGGACTGGGGCCCGTCCATCGAGGGGCTGGACATGGATCACATTGCAACATACGTCCGTCCCAAGACCGACATGAAAAGCGACTGGAAGGACGTCCCGCAGGATATTAAAGACACCTTTGAGCGTCTCGGCATCCCGCAGGCGGAGCGCAAATCGCTCGCCGGCGTCGGCGCACAGTACGATTCCGAGCTCGTGTACCACAACGTCCGGGACGAAGTGGCTGCACAGGGCGTCGTCTATACCGACATGGAGAGCGCGCTCAAGGGCGAATACGCCGACATGGTGCACAAGTACTTCATGAAGCTCGTCACGCCGCGCGACCATAAGTTTGCGGCCCTGCACGGCGCGGTCTGGTCCGGTGGCTCGTTCGTGTATGTGCCGAAGGGCGTGCAGGTGTCCATCCCGCTGCAGTCGTACTTCCGTCTGAACGCCAAGGGTGCGGGCCAGTTTGAGCACACACTCATCATTGTCGATGAGGGCGCGAGTCTGCATTTTATCGAGGGATGCTCGGCACCGAAATATAACGTTGCGAACCTCCACGCCGGCTGCGTGGAGCTGTACGTGAAGAAGAACGCTAAGCTGCGCTACTCGACCATCGAGAACTGGTCGAAAAATATGTATAACCTCAATACAAAACGCGCGCTCGTGGAAGAGGGCGGCGTGATCGAGTGGGTTTCCGGCTCGTTCGGGTCTCATGTCGGCTGCCTGTACCCGATGAGCGTGCTCAAAGGCGATAACTCCAAGATGGAATTCACCGGCGTCACGTTTGCCGGCGCGGGGCAGAACCTCGACACCGGTGCGAAGGTCGTGCACATCGGTAGGAACACGAGCTCGTATATGAACACACGCTCCATCAGCAAGAGCGGCGGCATCAGCACGTTCCGCAGCAGCGTCGTGGTGCAGAAGGGCGCCAAGCACGCAAAATCCTCCGTGTCCTGCCAGTCGCTGATGCTCGATTCCGAGTCCCGCTCCGATACCGTCCCGGCCATGGACATCCGCACGAAGGACGCTGCCGTCGGCCATGAGGCCAAGATCGGCAGCATCAGCAACGAGGCGGTGTTTTATCTCATGAGCCGCGGCATGAGCGAGGAGGACGCCCGTGCGCTGATCGTCAGCGGCTTTGCGGACAACGTCTCCAAGGAGCTGCCGCTGGAGTACGCGGTGGAAATGAACAATCTCATTCGTCTCGAGATGAAGGGCAGCATCGGCTGACCCACATTCCGAAAGGAGGGAATATCGTGAATACGAGTGAACAGCTGGTCGTCAACAAACTGCCGACCAGAACGTGGAACCATCTCCAGGTCAACGAAGCGACCATCCCGTGGAATGTGGCCGACACGGCCGATCTCGGGACGGATTCATATGCAATTACAGCGGAAAATCAGGCGCAGCCGCTGCACATCGACCTGACCGGTGCGACCGGCTTCAGCCGCAAGCACATCGCGGTCGATGTGGCCGCCGGCGTGCAGGCAACGGTATATATGGTGCTCGATACGCAGGGCAGCTTCGCCGTAGAAACGGCGCTGACGCTGCACGGCAACGCATCTCTGCGCCTAGTGCAGGTGCTCGGTGCGCAGGACAGCGCGCTGCTCTACGCCAAAACGGACGCCGACTGTGCGCCCGGCGCCGGCGTGGACATGACGCAGATCCTCATGGGCAGGGGCGACCTGTATTCGGACAATGACACGGAGCTTGTCGGCGACGGCAGCCATTATTCGGCGCAGATCGGCTATCTCGGCCGCGGCAGCCAGACGATCGACGTCAACGTCGTCGTCAACCACTACGGCAAAAACACCGAGTGCGAGATCGACACGTCCGGCGCGCTCAAGGATGCGGCGAAAAAAGTTTTCCGCGGCACGATCGACTTCAAGACCGGCTCGTCCAACTCCGTCGGCAACGAGAAGGAGACCGTGCTCATGCTCGGCGACGATGTTGTCAACAAGACGGTGCCGCTCATTCTCTGCGCCGAGGAAAATGTCGTCGGCAACCACGGCGCGACCATCGGTGAGCTCGATGACGAGACGCTGTTTTACTTTGAAAGCCGCGGCATCTCCCGCGCTCAGGCCGAAAACATCCTGGCCCGCGCATCGATCGAGCGCTTTGCGCGCACGGTGGATGATGAAGTGCTGCGCGCGCAGATTCTTCAGACGCTGGAGGAGGAACTCAACGATGACGTATGATTATAAGCGGGATTTTCCGATCTTTCAGCACACGGACGTCGCCTATATCGATAACGCGGCCACGGCGCAGCGCCCGCAGTGCGTGCTGGACGCGGTGGCGGATTTCTACCGCTGGCATAATGCCAACCCTCTGCGCGGGCTGTATCCGCTGAGCGTGGAGGCGACCGATATCTATGAGCGGGCGCGCGAGACCGTGCGCGATTTCATCGGGGCACGCTCGGCGCGTGAGATCGTCTTTACCCGCAACACGACCGAGAGCCTGAACCTCGTCGCCTACAGCTACGGCCTGACGCACGTCAAGGCGGGCGATGAGGTGCTCGTGTCTATCATGGAGCACCACAGCGATCTGCTGCCGTGGCAGATGGTCTGCCGCCAGACGGGCGCGGAGCTGAAGTTCATCGAGTGCGCGCCCGACGGCAGTGTGGATCTTCAGCAAATCGAATCGCTCATTACCGAGCGCACGAAGATCGTCGCCATGACGCAGGTGTCGAATGTTCTCGGCCGGAAGTACCCGGTCAAGGAAGTCGCCGCCATGGCGCACAAGAAGGGCGCGGTCATGGTCGTGGACGGCGCGCAGAGCACGCCGCATATGCCGGTGAATGTGCAGGAGTTGGGCGCGGATTTCTTCGCCTTCTCCGGGCACAAGGTCTTTGGCCCCATGGGCATCGGCGGGCTGTACGGCAGGGAGGACCTGCTCGAGGAAATGCCGCCGTTTCTCTCCGGCGGCGAGATGATCGAATCCGTCACGCGCACGGGCGCTGTCTATGCCGAGCTGCCGCATAAGTTCGAGGCCGGCACGGTCAATGCCGCCGGCGCGGCCGGTCTGGCTGCCGCCATCCGGTACGTGCAGAGCGTCGGCTTTGACACCATCCAGCAGCGCGAGCACGACCTGACGGCCAACGCCCTCGCGCGCGTGCTGGCCGTGCCGCACGTGCACGTGCTCGGTACGGACCGCCCGGAGGATCACAACGGCATCATCACCTTCACGGTCGACGGCGTGCACCCGCACGACATCAGCGAGATCATGGCGTCCGACGGCGTGAACATCCGCGCCGGCCACCACTGCGCGCAGCCGCTGCTCGCGCACCTCGGTCTGAACGCGACGGCGCGCGCCAGCTTTGCCTTTTATAACACCGATGAGGATGTCGACCGGTTCCTTGAGAGCCTCTCGACCCTGAGGGAGCGTATGGGATATGGAAAATAGAAGCTTCTATAATGAGATCCTGACCGAGCACAACATCCATCCGGAGTTCAAGCACGACATTCCGGACGCGGACATTGAGCTCGCGGGTGTGAACCCGAGCTGCGGCGACAACATCGTCCTCAAGCTCAAGACCGACGGCGATGTCATCACCGATGGCGGCTTTGTCGGCGACGGCTGCGCCATCTCGCAGGCGTCGGCCGATATCATGCTCGGCATGATCGTGGGGCAGAAGAAGGAAAAGGCGCTGGAAATGGGCCGCACCTTCCTGCGCATGATCCACGGCGAGGCGACCGAGGAAGAGATCGAGAGTCTCGAAGAGGCCTCGGCTCTCAAGGACATCGCGCATATGCCCGCGCGTGTGAAATGCGCCATGCTCGGCTGGCGCACGCTCTCGGAGGCGCTGACCGGCAAGGTCGAAGAATAAGCCGTTCTCGCCGCCGGCGGATGCCGATGCGGTGTCTGCCGGCGGCTTCCTGCGCGCTGGAAATCCCCGGTTTGACAGCGCGCGCCTGTGGGATTATGATAAGACATCCTCTTGACGGCAGGTGCTGTGTATGACTGATTTTGAGCTCGCTCTTCTGCTGCGCATCCGTGCGCTTGCGGCTGTGCAGCCGCGCGTGCTTGTCGCCATCGACGGCCGCTGCGCCGCCGGAAAGACCACGCTGGCCGCGTCCCTGCAGGCACAGTTGGCGTGCAATGTGTTTCATATGGACGACTTTTTCCTCCGCCCGGAGCAGCGCACGCCCGAGCGCCTGCGTCAGCCTGGCGGCAATGTGGACTTCGAGCGTTTCCTGACTGAGGTGCTCCGTCCGCTGCGCGATGGCGCGCCGGTGACGTATTGCCCTTATGACTGCCGAACGCAGCAGCTGTGCGCGCCGGTTCACGCGGAGGCAAGGCCGGTCAACCTCGTCGAGGGGTCCTATTCCTGCCATCCGGCGCTGTGGGATCTTTATGACCTGCACGTGTTCCTCTCGGTCGGCCCGGAGGCGCAGCACCGCCGCATTGCTGCGCGCAATGGTGAAAAAATGCTGCCGATATTTACAAACGTCTGGATCCCGATGGAGGAGACGTACTTTGCGCGGTTTCAAGTCGCGGAGCGCGCCGACCTTTGCCGGGAAAATTGAATCAGCCTGCGGATGACCGCGCGGGGCTTGTGTCCCGCGCGGTTTTGTGCTACATTAAAAGAACATATACGAAGTGAATTTTCACAGAAAGGCGGGAGCTACATGGATGTTCTGCGTTTCAAACAGGCCAACTGCAAAAACTGCTACAAATGCGTCCGGTTCTGCCCGGTCAAGTCCATCCGCGTCTATCAGGGTCACGCACAGATCATTTCCAGCGACTGCATTCTCTGCGGCAACTGCGTGTCCGTCTGTCCGCAGCACGCCAAGGAGGACATCAGCGACGTCGCGCAGATCCAGGAACTGATCGCGTCCGGCCATCAGGTTGTTGTGAGCGTCGATTCCTCCTACATCGCCTATTTTGATACTCCTGGTTTTGCGGGCATCGCCGAGCCGCTCAAAAAGCTCGGCTTTGCAGCGGCGCACGAGACGGCGGAGGGCGCCTACCTGGTCAAGAAGGAGCTGGAAAAGCTCGCTGCCCAGCCGGGTGATGCGCCAATCATTACGTCCGGCTGTTCGACGATTGTGCTCTATGTGGAAAAGCACCTGCCGGAGGCACTGCCGTATCTGGCCCCGGTGCTCTCACCGATGCAGGCGCATGCCGTGCTGCTGCGCAAGCGCTATCCCGGCGCGACCATTGTCTATGTCAGCCCCTGCATTTCCAAGAAAGAGGAGACGACGCGCTTTGAGAGCGTCGGCGCCGACTATGATATTACGTTCACGGAACTCGAGGACTGGATGCACGAGGCCGGCGTTGCCGTCAACCCCAATGTGCCGGCGGATGAGCCGCTGCTCTCGCGCGGCTACACGATCACGAACGGCGTTCTGCATTCCATGTCGCTCGATTCCGGGCGCGATTATCTGTTCCTCGACGGTCTGGATGACAGCATCCAGACGCTCAAGAGCGTCGTCAACGGTGAACTGCGCAACTGTTTCATTGAAATCGCCGCCTGCCACGGCAACTGTGTCGGCGGCCTTGCTTTCCGGCAGAAGCACACGAACCTGCTCGAGTCGCGCCGCCGCGTGATCAAGAGCGCCGGCGGCGGAAAAAACTTTGACATTCAAGAGCCAGTGGATATGCGCCGTGTGCTCGTGGACAAGAAGCACCCGACCGACCTGCCGCCCGAGTCCGTCATCAACGGCATCCTGCGCAAGATGGGCAAATTCAGCCCGGCGGATGAACTCAACTGCGGCCTGTGCGGCTATCGCACCTGCCGCGACAAGGCCATCGCCGTCTATGAGGGCCGCGCCGAGATCAGCATGTGCATGCCGTACATGAAAGAGCGCGCCGAGACCTATTCCGAGAAGATCATCAACGTCTCACCGGAAGGCATCGTCACCGTCGGCAAGAAGCTGAAGGTCAAGCAGATCAACAAGGCTGCCTGCAAGATCTTCGGCATCAAGGATCCGGCGGACATCATCGGATATCCGGTGTCGCGCATCATGGATGAGTACGACTTCGTGAAGATGATCAGTCAGGACGAGACACAGGTCACGGACGAGGTCTTTCTCGCTGACTACAACGTCTATCTCGAGCGCATCTTCATCTGCGACCCGGAGCGGACACTCTTTACCTGCATCATGCGTGACGTGACCAAGGCGCGCCAGCGCCGCAACAAGATCCAGAAGACGAAGATCCATGCGGCCGATCTGGCGGACGATATCATTGCAAACCAGCTGCGCATCGTCCACGAGATCGCAAGTCTGCTCGGTGAAACGGCAGCGGAGACCAAGGTGGCTGTGCATGATCTGAAGGAAGCCATCATGCTTGATGAGGACGGCGATGATGATGCGTAAACGAACGAATCGCTGCAGGAACACGGTCTGGGACATCAGCGTCATCAGCCGCAACAAAAATGGGGAGACGCTCTGCGGCGATCAGTGTGCGCTCGAATGGGACGACAATGACGCGACGGTCATCCTTTCCGACGGTCTCGGCAGCGGCGTCAAGGCCAACATCCTCTCCACGCTGACAACGACCATGCTTACGACCATGCTCAAGGGCAACGTGCCGATCGACGAGTGCGTTACGACCGTGGCGGAAACGCTGCCCATGTGCAAGGAGCGCAAGCTCGCCTATGCGACCTTTACGATCCTGCAGACGGCCGGCACCCGCGCGCGCCTGATCCAGTATGACAACCCGAACGCTGTGTTCGTGCACAACGGCGCGATCGGGAAATACAACTACTCCGTCAATTTTATTCAGGAAAAGGAGCTGCACGAGAGCTACCTGCATTTTGACGTGGGCGATATGCTTGTACTCTTCAGCGACGGCGTGTCGGAGGCCGGGCGCGGCGTGACGACGGACGCCGGTTGGGCGCGGCAGGACATTGAGGATTTTATCCTGCGCAATTATTCACCCACCGTCTCCTCACAGCGTATGGCGGCCAGTATCCTCTCGACCGTCAAGACGCTGGACATGGATGCCATGCATGATGATACGACTGTTGTTGTCGCGCGCCTGCGTGAGCGTTGTCCGGTCAACGTCATGATCGGCCCGCCCGAGAGCAAGGATGATGATCTGAGCACCATGCGCCTGTTTTTCGGCAAGGATGGCAAGCATGTTGTCTGCGGCGGCACCACGGCCAACGCTGTCGCGTCATATCTGGGCGTAAAGGTGCATACGCTGCCCGGCAGCGGCACGGAGGAGGTGCCGCCGATGAGCGAGATCCACGGTGTGGATCTGACGACCGAGGGCGTCGTTACGGTCAATGTGACGATGAAACGCATCAAGGCCTACCTCGCGGATGGCATGTACACGCTCGAGCTTGCCCGCATGAAGGACGGCGCGTCCAAGCTCGCGCTCGTACTGCTCGAGGAGGCGACGGAGGTCAATGTCCTCTTCGGCAACGCGAGCAACCTCGCCCAGCAGGATACGGAGTTCAGCTTTGAGCGCAAGCTGCAATTGGTGCAGGAGCTGCGCGATATGCTGACTCTGGCCGGAAAAACAGTCAAAATGAGCATCTGCTGACAGATGCGAAATCATCACGGAGTGACCCTAACGAATGAAAATCCGAACTTTTTTTGCAGTATTGCTGTGTAAGCTTGCACGCGGGCTGCTGCGGCTGCTGCGCCGCGGTGGCACGGCGTTTCCCGGCCGCGTGGCGCTCAAGGTGTACCCGCAGGTACTCGGCGTGCTCTCGCGGGGGGTGCGCGTCATCCTCGTCACCGGCACGAACGGCAAGACGACCAGCTCGCGCATGATCGAGCAGACATTCGCCGATGCGGGCCTCAATTACTTTGCCAACCGCTCGGGCGCGAACCTCATCTCCGGCATCACGGCGGAGTTTGCCATGCACAGCACCCTGACCGGCAGGCCAAAGTGCCAGTTTGCCGTCATTGAGTGCGACGAGGCTGCATCCAAGACCGTGCTCAAGTACCTCAAGCCGGAGGTCATCGTGGCCACGAACGTGTTCCGCGACCAGCTCGACCGCTACGGTGAGATCACGCACACGCTCAATAACATCATCGAGGGCATCCGCCACACGCCGGAGAGCGTTTTGTGCATCAATGCCGACTGCTCACTCATCGCGTCCATCCCGGAGCATGTGCCGAACCCGGTCGTGCGCTTTGGCGTGAATGTGCCGCTCGGCGGTGACGACCTGACGGAGATCTCCGACGCGCCGCACTGCATCCACTGCAAGACGGAATATGTCTACGACTACCGCACGTACGGCCATCTCGGCGCGTTCCGCTGCCCGAAGTGCGGCTACCACCGCGAAGTCCCGCAGGTCGCCGTCACAGCGGTGCTGAACCTCGGCGTGGACACGAGCGATGTCACCATGGCCATCGGCGGACAGGAGTACGCCGTACACATCAACCTGCCGGCAGCTTATAACATCTACAATGCCGTCGGGTCGGCGGCTGCGCTGTACGCATTCGGCTTCACACCGGAGGCGATCGTGCACGCGCTCGGCGCGTTCGGCTGCGGCTTTGGCCGTATGGAGAAATTCGACCTGCGCGGCACGCCCGGGCGCATGATGCTCGTGAAAAACCCCGCGGGCTGCAACCAGACCATGCGCTATCTCGCCGGGCTGAACGAGGACGCGACGTTTGTCGTCTGCCTCAACGACCGGGACGCCGACGGTACGGACATCTCGTGGATCTGGGACGCGGACTTTGAGCGGCTCGCCGCCATGGGCGAGCATCTTCGCCACGTGTTCGTGTCCGGCACGCGCGCCGACGAGCTGCGCCTGCGCCTGAAGTATGCGGGCGTGGACGAGACGAAAATTCAGGTGTATTATGACTATGACCCGCTGATCGACGCCATGTGCGCGTCGGAATACCCAGTGTTCATCATGCCGACGTATACGTCCATGCTGGATCTGCGCGGCCGGCTGCAAAAGCGGCTCGGCGGAAAGGAGTTCTGGGAATGAGCGAGAAGACCCTGCGCATCTGCCACCTGTACCCGGATCTTCTGAACCTCTATGGCGACCGGGGCAACATTCTCTGCATGCGCCGCCGTCTGGAGTGGCGCGGCATCGGCGCCGAGGTGACGGAGGTCACGGTCGGCGAGCAGGCGGATTTTACGCAGTTTGACCTGTTTTTCATCGGTGGCGGTCAGGATTTCGAGCAGGAGGTGCTCCTGTCTGACCTGAAAGCCGGAAAGGGCAGCGAAATCAAGGCTGCCATCGCCGACGGCAAGACGTTTCTGACCATCTGCGGCGGCTACCAGATGCTCGGCAGCTACTACCGCACGTGGGACGGCAAGCAGTGCGACTTTATCGGCGCGATCGACTACTACACCGTCGGCTCGAAGGAGCGTATGATCGGCAACTTCCTCTTTGAGTGCCTGCCGGAGTCCGGCGGCAGCACGGTCGTCGGCTTTGAAAACCACAGCGGCAAGACCTATCTTGGCAGCGGCGTGTCGCCGCTCGGCAAGGTGCTCGTCGGCGGCGGCAACAACGGGGAGGACGGCTATGAGGGCGTACGCTATCAAAATGTCTTCGGCACATACAGCCACGGCCCGGTCCTGCCGAAAAACCCCGCGTTTTGTGACCATTTGCTCACGACAGCGCTGCAGCAGCGCTATCCGAATCTGGAACTCCAGCCGCTGGACGATACGGCCGAGCTCGCCGCGCACAATACCATGCGCGACCGGCTGCTGAAAAAATAACTGCATGGAAAATGGGCGCATCCGTCTGGATGCGCCCACCGTGCGTCTCGTATTAAAAGTCCTCCGGGATCGGAATGTCCGCGCGCGGGACCTTGTCCCAGGAAAAGTCCGCTGCCAGCTCGATTGCCGTCACCGGCGCGTCCGTTGGCCGCAGACCCGCGAGCTTGGCGAGCATTCCGGTCAACTGCTCGGGTGTGTATTTCTGCCGCAGGGTCTCCATGTTCAGGTCGCCCTCGCGCTTGGAGAGCTTGCGCCCGTCCGGCGCGACGAGCAGCGGCGCGTGTGCGTATTCCGGGGCCTTGCCGCCGAGCGTTCCCATCAGCCAGATCTGCCGCGGTGTGGAGTCGAGTAGGTCGCGTGCGCGCACAACGCGCGTGATGCCCATGTCGAGATCGTCCACGCTTACGGCGAGCTGGTAGGCGAATACGCCGTCCGAGCGCCGGATGAGAAAATCGTCGCGCCCGTGCCGCAGTTCGGCTGCCTGCAGACCGTAGTGCGCATCAACGAAGGCAATGTCCGCGTCCGTGACCGCAAGCTTTTTCGCCGCGCGGCGACCCATGCGCAGGCGCTTTTGCACCTCCTGCTCTGACAGCGTCCGACAGGGGCAGCCGGCCTCGCGCGGCTCGCCGGGGTGCGGTGCGCTCGCGGCCAGACGCTCTGCGCGGCTGCAATAGCAGTCATACACCATGCCGCGCTCGGTCAATGCATCCAGCGCGGCGGTGTAGCGCTGTGCGCGCGCGCCTTGACGGCAGTCCTGCGAGCCGGGGCGCCAGCCCTCGTCCCAGTCGAGCCCAAGCCAGAGGAGGTCGTCGGCCATCAGGTCAGCATAGTGCTCCCAGCTGCGCTCCGGGTCGAGATCCTCAAGGCGGAACACCATCGTCCCGCCGCGTGCGCGTACGTCCAGCCATGCAAGCAGAAATGTCAGCATATTGCCCAGGTGCAGCCGCCCGCTCGGGCTGGGTGCGAAGCGGCCGCGGATCGTGTTATCCGGCATCGGTCATCCCTCCGGTTTCGTACTGAGCGTATTATAGCATAACCGCGCCGGTTGGCAACGCTTTTGCGCCAAATCCCTTGAAACTATGCGGGAAATCGGATATAATAAAGTGTTATTATCAGCGGAGGAATGTCTCATGGCGAAATCATCCATCGAAAAAACAAATGTCATGCGTCTGCTCGACCAGAAGAAGGTGCCCTACACGCCGCACACATATCCGCACGGCGACGATGCGGTGGATGGCGTGACCGTCGCACAGATGACGGGCATGGACCCGGCGAAGGTGTTCAAGACGCTGGTTGCCCGCGGCGCGAGCAAGACACCGTACGTGTTCGTCATTCCGGTCGCGTGCGAGCTCGACCTCAAGAAAGCGGCGAAGGCCGTGGGGGAGAAGTCCATTGCCATGCTGCACGTGTCCGAGCTCACGCCCCTGACGGGCTATGTGCGCGGCGGCTGCTCGCCGGTCGGCATGAAAAAGCAGCTGCGCACGGTCTTTGCTTCTCAGGCGCTCGCGCAGGAGACCATCCTTGTCAGTGCCGGCAAGATCGGCTATCAGGTCGAGGTCGCGCCGCAGGCGCTCATCGCGCTCGTGCGTGCGGGCACGGCGGAGCTGACCATAGAATCCTAAGCAACCACGGAGGCATCCATGCGGGATCATATTGTAATCAAAGGCGCGCGGGAGAATAATCTCAAGAACATTGATGTAGAAATTCCGCGCGATGCACTGGTCGTCATGACTGGCCTTTCCGGCTCGGGCAAGTCGAGCCTTGCGTTCGACACCATCTTTGCCGAGGGACAGCGGCGCTATATGGAGAGCCTCTCGTCGTATGCACGGCAATTTCTCGGGCAGATGGATAAGCCGGATGTTGATTCCATAGAGGGCATGAGTCCGGCCATTTCCATCGACCAGAAGACCACCAGCAAAAATCCGCGCTCGACCGTCGGCACGGTCACGGAGATCTACGACTATCTGCGTCTGCTCTGGGCGCGTGTCGGCGTGCCGCACTGCCCGAAGTGCGGCAAGGAGATCCGCCGCCAGACGGTGGACCAGATCGTCGATCAGATCGCGGCGCTGCCGCAGGCGACGCGCGTGCAGATCTTGGCGCCGGTCATCCGTGCACGTAAGGGCGAGCACCAGAAGGTGTTCGACGATGCCCGCCGCGGCGGGTATGTGCGCGTGCGTGTGGACGGCAGCATCTACGACCTTACGGAGACGATCACGCTCGATAAAAACCGCAAGCACAATATCGAGATCGTGGTCGACCGCGTCGTCATCCGCCCGGATCAGAACCGCCGCCTGACCGACGCCGTGGAGATCGCGTCCGCGCTCTCCGGCGGTCTCGTGCTGGCAGACATCCCGGAGGAAAAGCGCGAGATCCTCTTCTCGCAGAACTACGCCTGCGACGACTGCGGCATCTCGATCGAGGAGCTCACGCCGCGGATGTTCTCGTTCAACAGCCCCTACGGCGCGTGTCCGACCTGCGGCGGCCTCGGCACGCGGCTGCGCATCGACCCGGCGCTCATCATTCCGGACCCGTCGAAGTCCATCCTCGACGGCGGCATCACCGCGAGCGGCTGGAACGGCGTCAAAGATGAGAGCATCAGCCGGATGTATTACGACGCACTGGCGGAAAAATATCATTTTGACCTTGCAACGCCCATCGGCGACCTGCCGGAGCACGTGCGCGAGATCCTGCTCTACGGCACGGGGGATGAAGAGCTCACCCTGCATTATGATACCAACCGCGGTGCCGGCGTGCTGCGCCGCCCGTTTGAGGGCATCGTCTGCAACCTTGAGCGCCGCTATCAGGAGACGCAGAGCGATGCCATGCGTGCATCGCTCGAGGACTGCATGGCAGAGACGGCCTGCCCGGACTGTCACGGCGCGCGGCTGCGGCCGGAGGTGCTGGCCGTCACGGTTGGCGGACGGAATATCTCGGAGTTCACTGCACTGCCGATCACGGAGGAGCTGGCGTTTCTCGACCGGCTCGCGCTCAGTGAGAAAGACGCGCAGATCGCCGACAGTATTTTGCGCGAGGTGCACTCGCGCCTGCATTTTTTGCAGAGCGTCGGATTGCAGTACCTGACGCTCGCGCGCTCGGCGGCCACGCTGTCCGGCGGCGAGAGCCAGCGCATCCGGCTCGCAACGCAGATCGGCTCGTCGCTCATGGGCGTGCTGTATATTCTGGATGAGCCGTCCATCGGTCTGCACCAGCGCGACAATGAAAAGCTGCTGGCCACGCTGCGCGAGCTGCGTGATCTCGGCAACACGCTCATCGTCGTAGAGCACGACGAGGACACCATGCGTGCGGCAGATTATCTCATCGACATCGGCCCGGGTGCGGGTGTGCACGGCGGGGAAGTGGTCTGTGCCGGTACGCCGGAGGAGGTCGCGCGCTGCGAGCGCTCCATCACCGGGCAGTATCTGTCCGGCAAAAAGAAGATCCCCGTGCCCGCGCAGCGCCGCACCGGAAACGGTCACGCGCTCGTGATCCGCGGTGCGACCGAGCACAACCTCAAGCACGTGGACGTGCAGATCCCGCTCGGCGTCATGACGTGCGTGACCGGCGTGTCCGGCAGCGGCAAGTCCTCGCTCGTCAACGAGGTGCTGTATAAAACGCTTGCGGGCAAGCTTAACCATGCGAAGTTCCGTCCCGGGAAATGCGACGGCATTGACGGTGTGGAGTATCTGGACAAGATCATCAATATCGACCAGAGTCCCATCGGCCGCACGCCGCGCTCCAATCCGGCGACGTATACCGGCCTGTTTGACGATATCCGCAGCCTTTTCGCCTCCACGCAGGACGCGAAGCTGCGCGGCTACAGTGCCGGGCGCTTCTCGTTCAACATTCGCGGCGGCCGCTGCGAGGCCTGCTCCGGCGACGGCCTGCTGAAGATCGAGATGAACTTCCTGCCGGATGTTTACGTCCCGTGCGAGGTCTGCAAGGGCAAGCGCTACAACCGCGAGACGCTCGAGGTGCACTATAAGGGCAAGAATATTGCCGAGGTGCTGGACATGACCGTCGAAGAGGCGCTCGCATTTTTTCAGAACCAGCCGAAGATCCGCGACCGGCTGCAAACGCTCATGGATGTCGGCCTCGGCTATGTCAGGCTCGGTCAGCCGTCTACAACGCTCTCCGGCGGCGAGGCGCAGCGCATCAAGCTCGCGACGGAGCTCTCCAAGCGCAGTACCGGCCGGACGATCTACGTGCTCGATGAGCCGACGACCGGTCTGCACGTGGCGGACGTCGCGCGCCTGATCGATATTCTCAATCGTCTGACCGACGCGGGCAACACGGTGCTCGTCATTGAGCACAACCTGCACGTCATCAAGGTGGCCGATCATATCATCGATCTCGGTCCGGAGGGCGGCGACGCGGGCGGCAGCATCGTCTTTACCGGCACACCGGAAGATTGCGCGCGCTGCGCCGAGAGCTACACCGGCCAGTTTTTGAAAAAAGAACTCGAAAGTTAACGGCCAAGCCCCTTTTCTCATACGCTGAAAGGAGAGGGGGCGGTGAACATGGTCATTCAGATCACCTTATGCGTTCTGCTGATCCTGGGCTTTGCCTGGCTGCTGTGGATGCTGGGCTGCGCGCTGCTCACGCCGGTGCGCTCCGGCAGGGACACGCGCATCACGCTCGTCGTGCAGGCGCGCGGGGACGCGCCGGAGCTGGAAAATCTTCTGTGCGGCATTCGGTGGCTGCGCGAGAGCGGAACGCTCATGGCGGATGTTCTGCTCGTCGACTGCGGCCTGACCGACGATGCGCGCGCGCTCTGCGAGCGCGCGGCGCGGCAGTGCGAAGATCTGAAACTGTGCAATACAGAGGAAATTTGCCAATGGATGCAAACACCAATCCAATAGAATTATGCGGCACCGTCGCGGCGGTCATCTATCAGAACGAGGAAAACGGCTACACCGTGCTCAAGCTGGATGTGGACGACGGCAGCCAGACGATGGTCGTCGGCTGCATTCCGTACGCCGTGCCGGGTGAGTCCATGATCGTTACCGGCAGCTGGATGACGCACCCGGCGCACGGCCAACAGTTCAAGGCCGAGTTTGCCGAGCGCACCATGCCGGAGACGGCGGACGCGATCTATGCCTACCTCGCCGGACGCGCTGTGCGCGGCATCGGCCCGGCGACGGCGTCACTGATGGTGTCGCGCTTTGGTGCTGACACGCTCAACGTGCTCGAATACGAGCCAGAAAAGCTCTGCACGATCAAAGGCATCAGTCTCTCCAAGGCCAAGGCCATGTCGGCAAATTTCCGCCGTCAGGCCGGTATGCGCCGCCTAATCGAGTTTCTGGCCTCGGCGAACATCCGCCCGGTCATTGCCCTGCGGATGTACCAGTATTACGGGGATGATGCGCTCCAGCTCGTGCAGGACAACCCTTACATACTCGTTTCGGACGCCATCGGCGCCACGTTTCAGGAGGCGGACGCGCTGGCGCTCGGCCACGGGTTTGACGACCAGAGCGCAGAGCGTGTCGCCGCGGCGACGCTGTATGAGCTCGCCTATAACGCCGTGCGCGGCCATTGCTTCATCTCGTACCGCAACCTGCTGGCGGCGACGTCGCAGCTCAGCGGTGTGCCGAACGAGCTGGTCGCCGAGAGCGTGGACACGCTCGTGCAGAGCGGCGAACTGGTGCGCGAGCGCGTCGCCGGGTGCGACGGATGCTATCTCGCGCGTCTGCACGAGGCGGAGGCCTACACGGCCGAGCGCCTGCTTGCCATGACGCAGACGGAGTACCGCCGCATGCCGGACACGGAGCAGATCGCCGCGCGCATTGAAGCGCAGCTCGGTCTGACCTTTGCCGACCAGCAAAAGGAGACGCTGCGCCTCGCCTGCCAGCATCAGGTCATCGCCATCACCGGCGGCCCCGGCACAGGCAAGACGACCTCCATCCGCGCGATTCTCGCGCTGTTTGATGTGCTCAAGCTCGACACGCAGCTCGCCGCCCCGACGGGCCGCGCCGCCAAGCGCATGAGCGAGCTGACCGGCCGGAGCGCGCAGACGATCCACCGCCTGCTCGAGGCCGGCATGAGCGACGACCATCAGGACATCACTTTCCGGCGCGACGAGGACGACCCGCTCGAGTGCGACGCCGTCATCCTCGACGAGTGCTCCATGGTGGACATTTCGCTCATGTGCGCGCTGCTGCGCGCCATGCGCCCTGAGTGCCGGCTCATCCTCGTGGGCGATGCCGACCAGCTTCCGTCCGTTGGACCGGGCAACGTCTTTTCGGACATCATCCGCAGCGGCGTCGTGCCGACCGTGCGCCTGACGGAGATCTTCCGTCAGGCCGCCGGCAGCAGCATCGTCTCCTACGCGCACGCGATCAACCGCGGCGAGCACCCGAAGCTTTCGCAAAACAGCGGGGACTTCTTCTTTCTCCGGCGTGCGGATGCGCAGAAGGCCGCCGACACGGTCGTCGAGCTGTGCCGGACGCGGCTGCCGAACAATATGAAGATCCCGCCGTCCGACATTCAGGTGCTCACGCCGACGCGCAAGTATGACACCGGCATGGAGGCACTGAATGTGCGCCTGCAGGCGGCGCTCAACCCGCCGTCGCCCGAGAAGAAGGAGCGGCGCTTCGGCGAGACCGTCTTTCGCGAGGGCGACCGCGTCATGCAGATCCGCAATGACTATGACATCGTGCTCAAAAACCCGGACGGTACGACCGCCGGAACGGGCGTCTATAACGGCGACGTCGGTCAGATCACGGCCATCGACCCGCAGACGGAGACGCTCGCCGTGTGCTACGACGGAAAGACCGCGACCTACGGCTTTGAGATGCTCAACGAGCTCGAGCACGCCTGGGTCATGACGGTGCACAAATCGCAGGGCAGCGAGTACCGCGCCGTTGTGCTCTGTATCGGCAAGGCCGGGCCCATGTTGCTCACGCGCAGCGTACTCTACACGGCCATCACGCGCGCCAAGTCCCTGCTCATCATCGTCGGCGACGAGGGCGCGGCCTATCACATGATCGACAACCAGACGCAGACCCGCCGCTACAGCGGTCTGCGCGCCCGGCTCTGCGGGGAGTGCGGTGCGATATGAAGGTGGTCACATTCCTGCTCGACCTGCTCTATCCGCCGCGGTGCGCATTCTGCCATGATTTTATCGAGACGAGCGGCGACGGCCTCTGCGCGCACTGCAGGACCGGCCTGCCGTTTGCGCAAAACGGCGGGCGGCAGCACTTTCCATTTATCCCGGCGTGTGTTTCGCCGCTCAATTACGAGGGTAATGTGCGTGAATCGCTGCTGCGCTACAAATTCGGCGGCGCGACCGGGTATGCCAAGGTCTACGGCCGCCTCGTTGCCGGCACGGTGCGCGCGGAGCTGGCGGGGGAGTACGACCTCGTCACGTGGGTGCCGCTGAGCCGCAGGAGACTGCGCGAGCGCGGGTACGATCAGGCGCGTCTGCTGGCGAAAGCGACGGCGAAGGAGCTCGGCCTTCCGCTCACGCCGACGCTGCATAAGCAGCGCAACACGCAGCCGCAGTCCAGAACCGGCGACGCTGCCAAACGCCGCGCGAACATCACCGGCGCCTACCGCATGAAGCGGGGCGCGGACGTGACGGGAAAGCGTGTCCTGCTCATCGACGATGTCGTCACGACCGGCGCCACGCTCTCCGAGTGCGCGCGGGTGCTCGGCAAGGCGGGCGCGGAGCAGGTGGTGTGCGCCACGGTCGCGCGCTCTGCTGACTAAAACAGCCGCGAGACGGCTACGATTGACTATAACATCCGCTGTGCGGATGATACAGGAGTTTTGCTTTATGATGATTTTTGAACGGGACATTGCCATCGACCTCGGCACGACCAACATCCGCGTGTTCGTGCGCGGCAAGGGCATCATGCTGCGCGAGCCGTCCATCGTGGCGGTCGACAAGTACACCGGCCGCATGCTCAAGGTCGGTCAGGACGCGCAGAAGATGCTCGGCCGCACACCGGCGAACATCGTGGCCATCCATCCGATCAGTGCGGGCGTCATCTCGGACTATGACATGACGGCGCTCATGCTCAAGGAGCTGCTCTCGCGCGTGACGTCGTTCAGCCTCTTCAAGCCGCGCGTACTCGTCACCGTGCCGAGCAGCGTGACCGGTGTGGAGGAGCGCAACGTCATCGACGCCGTCATTGAGGCCGGCGCGCGCAAGGTGTATCTGGTCGAGTCCGCCGTGGCGACGGCGGCCGGTGCGGGCGCGGATATCTCCAAGCCGGACGGCCATCTGGTCATCGACATCGGCGGCGGTACGACGGAGGTTGCGGTCGTCTCGCTCGGCGGCGTGGTCGAGAGCGAGTCCATCAAGACCGCCGGCGACGCCTTTGACGAGGCGATCGTGCGCTACGTGCGCCGCAAGCACAACATTCTCATCGGCAAGCGCACGGCCGAGGAGCTCAAGATCGGCATCGCGTGCCTCGTCCCGCGCGCCGAGGTCGGCATTCAGGAGGTCAAGGGCCGCTGCCTGACGACCGGTCTGCCGAAATCCGTGAAGATCAGCTCCGTCGAGCTCGTCGAGGCCATCGCCGAGCCCGCGCGCGACATTCTCGAGACCATCCACATGGTGCTTGAGCGTACGCCGCCGGAGCTCGTGGCCGATGTGGCGCAAAACGGCATCATCATGGCCGGCGGCGGCAGCCTGATCTACGGTTTCGACCAGCTCGTGGAAAAGGACACCGGCATCCGCACGACCGTCGTGGACGACGCGCTCTCGTGCGCGGCGTTCGGCAGCGGCAAGATGCTCATGAATCTCAACGACATGCAAGACGGTATGGTCAATCTCGCGCGCAAGCGCCAGATGAAGGCATAAACACAAAGGCCGGACATCCCCGGCCTTTTTCTGCCATGTATTATCACACTTTGAACGAGGAGCTGCGCCGCCGCTTCGGCTGCAAGGTCTATAAGCTCGCGCTCGACGGCGGCTTTACCTGTCCGAACCGGGACGGGACTATCGGTGCGCGCGGCTGTATTTTCTGCGCCGGGGACGGTTCCGGTGCCTTCGCCGCTGACCGCGCACTGGACATCCCACAGCAGATCGAGGCGGCCAAGGTGCGCGTGGCCGGTAAAAACGGCGGCGGTAAATACATTGCCTATTTTCAGAACTTCACGAACACTTATGGCAGTCTCGCGCGCATGGAGCAACTGTTCACGCAGGCGCTTGCGCCGGAGGACGTTGTGGCGCTGTCGGTCGCCACGCGGCCGGACTGCCTGCCGGATGCTGTGATCGTGCTGCTGCAGCGGCTGAACACGGAAAAGCCCGTCTGGGTCGAGCTCGGCCTGCAGACTATCCATCCGCAGAGCGCGGCCTATATCCGCCGCGGCTACGATCTGCCGGTGTTTGACGGTGCGGTCCGCCGTCTCCGCGCGGCCGGTCTGGAGGTCATTGTGCACCAGATTCTCGGCCTGCCGGGGGAGACGGATGCGCAGATGGTGCAGACCGCGCGCTATATCGGTCAGAGCGGGGCGCAGGGCATCAAGCTGCACCTGCTGCATGTGCTGCGCGGCACGGATCTGGCGGCGGATTATGCTGCCGGAAAGTTCGAGGTGCTCACGCCGGAGCACTATATCGACCTGCTCGAGCAGTGTCTGTGCGTCCTCCCGCCGGAGGTAGTTATCCACCGCCTGACCGGCGACGGCGCCAAGCGTGACCTCATCGCGCCGCTCTGGAGCGCGGACAAAAAGCGCGTGCTCAATGCGATCCACGCAGCTTTCGCGCGCGACGATCTGGTGCAGGGGTCGGAACTGTAACGTTATTTCAGGTACTGACTATGAGAAGAGAAACAGATTTTATTCATGGAATATGCGAATTCTGCAGGCGAATGGATTCGGCATATCCAGGCGCTCCAAAAGATGATATTGAAGTTAAACTCGTGGAGCATATTTCGTGCCGGGAGTTCCTTGCCTTGAGGGGTTTTGCGCGAGATTTGTGTACTGGCATTTCAAGATTTTTGGCATATTCACGCGAAAACGAAACTGTCTCCATCGCCATGCGTATCAAAGACCACGGACTCTATTTGTGCAATTATTACGACCGGCAAAAGTCATACGGAACCATTGCCGCGGCTGATAGAGAAAAAGCTTTCTCAAACGTGAAATGGCTTTTCAGAAGGAAGCTGTGCGCATCACATTCGACCGGTATCACAGGCTTGTTCCGGACATTCTCGCAGCTTTTGCATTATCAAGTGCTGACGGATGCTGCCGGGAATGAACTGCTTTGTTTATGCGATGACCATAGAAAGACCATTCCGCTTTCCGTAGAGGACAAAACGGCATATGAGGCTGGAAACAACCACGAGCATTTGTTGGACGATATTTCGGACGAAGCGTTTTCTGAACTTGTTGCAGACGCACCTGTTCTTTGCAGGCTCATCTATTGCAATATCAAGATGCAGTATCCGCAGAGAAAGCTTGCAGTTTATGTTGCAGTAAGCCGCCATGATTCCCTCACGATTCGTTTCCATCAGGTGTGGACGGGAGAACCTCCGTACTATGATCCGGAAGATTTTTCATCCGGGGATGAACGCGTTTTTTCTGTCATCGACTAGGCGCTTTATAAAAATACTGCGGGCGGTGCATCAGCACCGCC
>ERZ772902.535-NODE-535-length-39623-cov-5.755130_pt1 | contig 39623 bp, 53 predicted proteins | sample MGYA00511470_ERZ772902 | MGnify/ENA primary metagenome ERZ772902 (study PRJEB29015, sample SAMEA2737717) | human gut metagenome | biome: human gut; feature: human-associated habitat; material: faeces | place: China | collected 2012 ... | reverse complement strand
ACAAAATTCTGTAAAATGGGGAGTTCGGATAAACATATTCTGGTGACCCAAGAGAAATCACGTAGATTACCACTTATCTTACAGTTTAAAATTCCGCTTATCCGAAAAGCAATGTGAGTCACAAGATTAAAAAGAGCGATAATGATATCGCTCTTTTTATTTTATCTACCGTTTTCATTTTTTTCTCTCATTTTTTTCAAAAAGTCTTTCACCTTTTCACATTCTTCGTCGGTCATCCTGACAGACCGTGTTCTGGCGCCCGGCGGCAGTGTTCTTTTAGCGCCGGACCCTTTACGGCGTCCGCCCCAGTTCGCACTGATTTTTTTATTTTCTGTCATTAACCCCAATCCTCCTCTCCATGGCTGCTTATTAATTCGTCTCGGCGTGTGGCTTCTTTTTCTATCATGTCAATTATCTCCGCAGGTGTGTTTTCCGGAAGTCCTACCGCGGGTAAACGAGTTTCCCGGTCGTCCGGATTAAAAGATTGTACATTGAGCAACATATGATCGCTGCTCGGTGAAGTGTCTTCTGCAGCTATAACTCCGAGTATAAGATATCGTTTCTCTCCTACATTTAATACGTAATCGCCAGGATTTCCGATGTATGTTTTTTCGTGCCAGTTTGATTTGAGTTCAACTCTTTCTTTTAGAGTTTCGAATGTCGTAACCGATCTGCGGTTAACCTCTTCTTTCACATCTTTCCATTTTTCATAAGCGCTTATATATTCATTTATTCTTTTCCGGAAGCTGGTATAAAACTTATCTGTCAGTTCTACATACTCACAATTAAATTTTTCAGCAAGTTCTTTTACCGTTGAATATTCAATTCTGATGAATTTAACCGGTATATTTTCACGACCACAAAGTTCCGGCACCGTATCTTCCTTTGCATAAGTATCGAGCCACCCCTTTGGAACGTTTACATAGTCCCAGTTTTTCTCGTCGAAAAATCTCATGGTTAATCCACGAGTGTTGTACATTCCGTCTTCTTCTTTTTTTACAACCTGATCTAACTCCATTTGCCACCCGCTGTAGCGTTCATACCTTTCCAGCGGTAATGGTTTGTATCCTTCCGGGAGCTCGACCAGTATACAGTCGAACGCCCCGCCAATCGGGCGGAAGAATGTGAATATCATTCTTCCGTTAAAGTTCCCGTGATGATCACTCTCGTACGGGAATTTATCATAGTTTCTATACATTCTTACTTTCATTTTTCTTTCTCCCCTCTTTTAGTACAAATCATCTGTGGCGATTGCCCACAAATCCGCATCTGATGTTTCTTCGTCTGCGTTCGCGATTCCGCAGCGGGTATATCTGTTCCCGCTTAGCTCGTACATTTCATATCCGCGGTCTACTCTTTCAAATTTTATTGTCCGGTTTCCATCTGTTAAAATTCTTCCGCCTTCTTCGATTCCGATGTTTCTAATCATTTTGTTTGCCTCCTTGTTTTTAACTCTTATTCTTTCTTGATTATATATTACAATATCATCTTTGATTAGTCAATACATTTTCAAGATTTTTATTATAAATTATCTTTATATCGTGCAATAAAAAAGAGGGCGGTTTCCCGCCCCGTTAATTACTTAATCTATCTACCAGCCAGCCTGTTGCCACAGCTCCTGCTATGTATGACCATAGATTTCTTTGCCGTTTCGCAAGCTTCAGGTCATGTGTCAGGTTATCTATTTTCTCCGTCAATCTGTCTAAAGAGTTCTGCAGCTTCATTAAGTTCTCTTCTGCTGTCTGCAATGATATCTCTGCACTCTGCAATTGTTCTTGAGTTCTCATCAATTCTTTTTTGCACTCGGTCAGCTGATTCTGCAGCTTGGTCAACTCTTGAGATGCTTCGGTCGAGTTGCTCTCCAGCAGATTTAATTTGCTCTCCAGCAGATCTAACCGCATCTGCTGATTGCTCGCTATAGTTTTTAGCTTCTCGTACTGTGTTCTTTGCATCACCACCGTTTCCGCCGGTACCTGTGGTGCCGCCGAATATGAGATATACGAGCAGGGCGACAACAGCAACGACAGCGCAAGCAATAGTGATAATCTTTTTCTTTTCCACATCATGCACTCCTTTGATTCATATAAAATATAGCTTTACCGCGAAGGATGTCTCCGCCGGTCCCGATTTCATCCTGATCGCACAGCTGCTCTAAGTCCCATCTGCAGTCAGGATCTCCGCTGTACAGTCCGTAACCGTCGTCATTAGCGGCTTCACCATGCGTCATAAAATGCTCTCTATCGATCGGGTTGTCAAAAACCTCGGCAATGACAGCAAACATCTTCGCCAGCGTTTCGATTTGTGCTTCCGTTGGCGGATAGTCGCCTAAGGCATTTGGGCGTGCATTATAGCAGCAGCATAGAGCAATTGCAATACTACCTGTGTTCCTGTGCCAAGTTGCTTTCGGTACCTCATCGAGCGGTCTTGTGTAGATGATTTCACCGTCTCCGTCAACATTAAAATGATAGTCGTTAAACGTTGTAAAATGCCTCCCGGCGGTCCAGTGTCCGTAAGTAGTTGCGGGCCATGGGAATTGATAAAAATAATCTCTTTTATCGATGAGTTCTTGTTTAAATTCGGCTATTGTCATCTCTACGCACTTCCTTTCTTGTTTCTTTTTTTATTTCTTTTTCTGCGGCGTCCGGTCTTCCGTCATGATTCTTGTCTACACAAAAGATGCTTACAAAAGTAAAAGCACCGACTACCGCCGGTGCTGTAAACTCTTTGAAGAAGTTAATAAGTAGTGTCGTATTTGCTACTCCCGTTCGATAAAAATCGTGTATCCATGCCGCAATTACCATCAGAAACAGAATGATAAGCCCGGCGCCGTATACGTAGACGATCTGCATCGAGGTTCGTACTCGACCTTTTATCTTTGGCGCGTACTGTATTGCTGCGTTCCATATTTTTTTAAACATATCACAGCACCTTCCCGATTAATGCGATGACAACAGATACGATGGTCGATATAAGCCCCGCCACCTTGTATATATTGTCTATTCGATGATGCGCGGATTTAGCGCTCTGCGCTGCTCTTTCGTGCGCTAACTGCAATTCTTGCATTTTTGGAATCATTTCGACAAGCATATCCAGCTTTGTTTCGATCCTCACAATCCGCTCCAGCGCCTCTGGGCTCATATCCCCCATGCTCATTATTTCATATACCTCTTAATAAAATTAATACCGCAGGAGCCGTTCAGGCTCTCGCAGTAAACTAAACATTATTCATATTTAATCGAAAAATTAATCGGGGTACCAACGTTCGCTTTTAAACGCAGGAAGTCCGCATTCGCGAATCCCCCAGATATAGTCTCCGTCATTTCACGCGTCGCATCGAATGTTACATCCCCTATTTGGGCTTTGATAATCGTTGAAGTGTAAATCCCGGGTTTATTGTAAAAAGCACTAATCCCGTTTACTGTAAGAGTAGCAAGCGCGAACTCACCAATATTGGCTATTTCTACGTGAGAAACTTGATATCCGTCGCTTGTAGTATTGATTTTATCACTCGTTGCAACCAATGTATTCTCGTCGTTTTCAGTAAGCGTCAAGGTTCCTTGAATATCAAGTGTCGGAGAATCTCCTATTTTCGTGGCCGCTGTTGCGGTAATCTGTTCGCCTCCGGAGATTGTGTAGTTATCAACTTCTTTACCCATCACGATCCCGTTGATAACAATATTCCCCGCTTCATATCCCGCCACGGGTACTGCTTTAATGCCTAACGTAGATACTATCATAGTATACGCTTTTTTATCCCCTGTTTCGTCCGGTGTGTTAAGAAATTTCGGTGTAATAACGATGTTCTGATGTTCAAGATTTTTCGGTACATAAACCTTCGGAATTTCTTCTCCTGTTCCTCCTGTCGGAATAGACAGAATAGCAGGTGCCATTTCAGCAGGTTTATATGTTGCGGTTGTACCTAATTTTTCTCTAATTGCGTTCGCAATAGCGTTCAAACTTTCGATATTTACTAATCCTTTTGCCATGATTAAAAGCTCCTTTCATCTAAATCTACATACTGTTCCGGTTTAATCTCGACGCTTCCTTTTTTGATTGCGTCTACGATGTCCTGCCTTGTGAGTTTCATAATTTCGCTCCTTTTTTAAAATGATGTATTATCTACATCTGTAATGGATTGTACGGCTTGCTTAATTGCCGTATATATAGCACCGGATGTAAGCATTTTTTCGCTATTTTCCGTTGGTGCGCTGTCAAAATCCAATTTATTCTGCTTGTCGTTTAGTTCTGATTTTTGTGCGTATCCTGTAAGTGTCTGATTAAAGTTATTCGTCACCGATGTTATTGCGTTCGTCAATACGTCAGTAGACACTTTATCATTTAGTGCAGTTTCGTTTACCGGCATATACCCTAATGCCGTTTTTATTTTATCTGCCGTCAGAGAGTAATTCTCAAGACTCGCCAGTTTGGCTTTCTCTTCCGCCGTGTAGTCGTTTGTAGATAAGCCCTTTCCGTCTACAGACTGTACATATTTCTGCTTATTGATGTACTCCTTGACAGTATCAAAAATGGCGTTTACGTCGACAATGCCGGATAGATTACCCTGCACCGCTTGATACAGCACTTCAAAGTTATTGATGATATAGTCTAAAATCCCTCGATTATCGGAAGAAGTGAACACGGTATGCTTGCCGTAAGTCCCTTCTTTAATGATTTTATCGTTCTCATCTCTAATTTCACCGTGTTGAAATACTGTTAGCTTCATTCGCCGTCTCCTCCATTTCCACGATTTCTCCGTTAATAAGTACAAGCCGGGAAATATCCGGGTATACTACATCGGACTTCACAACCGATATGCCCGGCTCCTGTTGTACTGTGCCGTCAGAAGAGAACCGGCAAGCACCTTCGCTATCAAATCCGTACCACAATTTATGCCTCCTTTATTTAATACCTATAACCATGTAACCGCACAACGGGTCGGGGTAATCCCCTGATATTTCTTTTGCATGCACTCTTCTTCCGTTCATCGAAAAAGAATAAGTACTCCGTGCATTACTCATTAAAAATGCCGTCCACACGCAATCCTTTTCTTCATATCCTTCCGGGAGAGGAATTGTAAAATCCCCTTTTCCGGTACCTTTTAGAATCGAAACCGCCCTGACGTTGTAGCCGTTAATTCTTACAGAATTACCATCTATGGTACCCGCCTTGAGCGTCGCCCCCACGATGTTCCCATCTGGATCGACAGAAAAAGTATTCGACGCATTTCGTATTGTCGAGCCTATTAATGTAGTTCCGGATATAGTTCCACCCTTAAGATTGCCTACATTAGCTGATACCGCCTCAAGACTATTAACACTGATCTTATTCGCTGTCACTGCGCCAGCTGCTATCTTATCTGCTGTTACCGCATTTGCAGCAAGCATACCGTTTACTATGACGTTATTATCAATAGTCGTTTTACCGGTGATATGTAGATAGCCACCGTCAATCGTCGTACCTTTCGGTGTTAAGTTAATACGGTTAATGATCTCATTATCTTTTACCCGAAGTTCAATAGCGTTGTTCAGCTGTGTTAAGGCGCTGTACGTCTTATAGCCGTCTTTTTTGTTCAAATTGGACACTATCTGATTAACGGATTCCTGACTGACTTTCCCTGCTTCCAGTGCTTTTTTGATTGATTCGTCAACTTTCTTAAGACTGATTGCCCCGTCTTTCAGCATTGATTCATCGATAACAAGTTTCACTGTGACCGTGTTCGACGGCGACCGTGCGCCTTCTCCAAACATGTCATAATAAGCGATAGACACTTCATAGATGTTTTCAGGGCAAGAGTAAGAGTAAACGCTATTTGTTGTTGTTATTCTCGTGATACTCTTGCCGGCGGGGTCTATGTATACCGCCATTCCCGAGCAGTCGGCAGGGATAGGATTAGCAACCACCGAAAACCCGCCGATTGATGACATTAGATCAGGCTTTGGCGGGGCTGCCGGGGCCGGCTTGTTATAAGTGATGGCTGCAGGTGCGGAGTATTTCCCCTCTGTGTTGCAAGCAAATAGATACAAGGTTCCTTTTCGTTTCGTAAGCGTAACATCAAAAGACAGCCCGTCTGTTCTTGCAAGTAACGCGTCTGAATCCCCGCCCGCGTTACTGTTTGTCCTAAGTTCATAGAACTGTACGTCAGCATTTGTTACGGGATTCCAAGACAAATGTGCCACACTACCTATAACCATCTTGAAGTTATCTGGAGTATTCGGAATTGTGGATTTCAACGCAACCAATTTGTCGATTTTCGGTGCGATATCGGGTAGATTAAACACACCACGCCCGTCAGCAGTCGTGACAGCTATTCTGTAAGTGTCGCCCGGCAGCGCTTGCGGGATAATCAGTTGCCCTTTCCCTTGTCCTGCGTACACCCACGCCCCGGCAAAGCCGAGTTCGTCGGCGCTTAGCCCGTCTTCTATGACGATTGCCTCGCCCTGTACGTGGTTTGTTTTATACCAGACACGCCCGATTAAATCTTTAGAATCCCAAGATACAAGAATGTCGTATCTATGAGAACCATTAGGCAATGTTCGGTATCTTGTGTATGCCTTGATGTTTTTTGGCGTTTCCGCGGGATGCAGCCACGCAGATAAATCTACTCTGGCCGTAGAGTAGCTGGATCGCTTGCCGAGTTCGTTTTCTGCATATACACGAACAGTATATTTCTTTGTTCCATCCGCTTCAAAAGTATAAGAATTTTCGCTGTTTTCAAATCTTCCGCGGTGTACCCAAACATTAGCTCCGTCCTCTCTTGTCTCAAGATATACAGTATTGACCGTTTTAGGATTAATCCAAGCGCAATGCGCAGAGCAATCCGTACCGGCTCCGTAACCTGTTTTAACGGTACAAGTAACAGTAAGATCCGTCGGGCCGCTGACGATATTATCGTATTGAGCAATTTCGGGTACTTTACTCGTATCCGGGCTGTACAATTCCGGATAATATTCAATTCCAGTAATAGTCCGAGTAGCGTCGTCCATCCCTTTTTCGATAGCTAAAACCTTGAACATCTTAGCTATTTTCCCAGTTTTACCTGCAGCATAAACTGCATCTGCAGAAAAACCGGTAGCGTCTGAAACTGTTACTTTGCTTCCGTCTATTGACGTGATTGCAGATTCATAGATTTTATCGGTATCCTGGTCACGGACAAAAATTGAGCTGTAATCGATATCAATAGGCTGATCCAGAGTTAATTCTTTTCCGTTAACGCTAACAATCCGACCGCCAGTGCCCCACGTCGTATTATCGGTCTGCACAAGGATAACATCGCCGATTGTACAAGCGATCGCATCGACGAATGCGTCAAAAGAGACTGTTCGGATCTCGTATTTATTTGCCCTGAGTTTATATCGCCCGAATGCATAAGCTTGTTTTAGCGATGTGCACCCCATTAGCTCAATCTGTACTGGTTGTACATTCTGTTCTGCCGTATCATAATCGTCACCGTAGACAGTCAGCACGTCACGTTCGTAGTTCTTATCTTTATTCAAGAACGATATTTCAACTGCGTTTGCCCGCTGATCTCGAGACTGGAACTCTTCTTTAAAAGAGTCCTTTTTCACGTTGGCGACGGTAAACAACTGTACAGGTGTTCCTGCGTAGTCATAGACGCAAGAGAACTTAGTGCCCATCAGCAGAATAGCTCCGCGGCCAACGCGGCACGGGTAATCTTTTGCGTCCCACACGGACATAGCGCTGTCATATAAATAATTAAACGCCATCCCGGCATTAACACATGCTGCCGCCCACGCTTTGAATGCATAATAGTCTATGTTTTCTTTTCGGACGCCGTCGGCTTCATATTCAAATCCGCCCTCGGTATCGTCAATTTTTAGGCAGTGGTGCAAAATATCATAAGTAGCCCATGCCGGATTGTCTGCCGGCCGTTCTTCATAATGCTTTGTTGCCGGATTCCAGACGTTGACGTTCTTACGCGTAACGAGGCACGTCATAGACGGATCGTTCCCGGACAGCTGGTCTGTGGCCAACGCTTTAATTCCGATAAGTGCTTTGCCCGGGTACTCGAAATCGTCATAAATAACCTGCGTGACGCCTTGCCACTGCACTTTATTCGCATACCGAATAGACGTACCATCTTTTTTGGTGCATCTTGCCCGTACTTCATAGCGTGCTGGTGTCAGATCACGAACAGAATACACAAGATAAAATGATTTATTGGTGTTTTTCTTAATCCGGCCAACTTCTATATTCTTCCAATCGGTATCTCCTACTTTTCTGTATTGCGCTTCCAATTCGACCCAGGTTTCGGAAGTACCGCCGCTATCATTTGAATAATACAGACCCATAGGGAATGAAAATGTTAATTCAAGCCCCTGTGCTGTATTTCCGTCTAATTTATGCGTGTGCCAATTGCTATCATCGTTGAGCTCGTAGGCAAGCCCCGTATCAGCGTAAGAGTCATTAAAATTCGGAATAATTTTTTGTGTATTCGTGCCCAAACGGATATCTACCTGCACATCGGCATAGTTGCTTATCGGATTTCCATTGAGTTCGATGTTAGATATTTCATCAATCGGCCCTTCGGCTACACAGTAGAGTATATTCAGATATTGTTTTTCTCCCGCAGATACAACGTGCCGGGCGAGCATAATACCCGAAGTCTTAACAGTGCCATAAACAATAGGCAAAGGATACCCTTGCCCTGTTAATGTCGTCGGAGCGCCCCAGCCGTAAGTATTTGACTGCTCAGTGTTACTCAAATCTGCTTTCGGTGTTGGCGTCAACTTATTAACCAGTGCATTACCGACCATGCCGATTGCAAGAGATAACCCCATGCGCACCCACATACTCGTCATACCGCCGATAAGACCCGCCCCGACGCCTGCGGACAAAACAGTAATTCCGATGGATAAAATCCACCCTAAGGCTTTACCCTCGATTTTCGGCATGACAACGAGCTCTTCTCCGTCCGCGGGAATATAATCCGCATCGCAGGGGACACCGTTAATTGCGTATACTTTCTCCCCCTCTTCGGAATGGTATTCTTTAACCGTTTTCCCACTGCATGACTTGTAATAATCTTTTCTTTGCCGCTTGTCAAACGGATTATTAACGATAATTACATGAATCATTTATACATTCCTTTCAGCCGCGGTAAAAATTTAGAAAAGCGTTCGATACACACCCCGCCTTCCGTGGCGTGCAGAAGTTGATTGTCACCGAGATATACTCCGGCATGGTCAATACTACGCCCTTTAATTGCATACACACATATGCAGCCCAACTCAGGCTCCTTAATCTCTTTATATTGATTGCCGCCATCAGGAGCTCCGTCAGCAGTAAGCAGTTCGCGGTAATCCGGTAAACGTTTACCGTTCCGGCGGTAATACTCTTGTACTAAATCCCAACATTTCATTTCTGAAAACGGTTTTCCGATTAAATCAGTTATCTCTGACATATAGTCCCCCCTGCGGTACCGTCGGGCACCCACCAAAACGCTTATTATTACCGCATCTGCGGCAATCTGAAAGTGTTTTATTGCAGGTTGTTACCGGCCCTTTATATCCACATTTGCGCCCTTTGAATTTGAACGGACAAAAGTCTTTCAATATACGAGTTGCGGGGAAGCGTTTCTGCAGCGAAAAACTGGTACCGATATTCAGCGTTGCGGTCTTTTTATCTGCAGATGACCCGATAACATCAAATACCTCTTCATCTAAAATCTCATCCGGGACATTTGTATTAATCGCTTTAAGAGATACTGTAACGCCGTCCGCGCCGTCATATTTTTCAAGCAGCGCCTGCATGGATCCGGTGATGTTGCTGATATTCAATCTTGCCGACGGCATCTCTGTACTACTTACTTTGATTTTATCGACGCTGAATGCGTAAGCGTAATAAGTGACACCTTGAAATACAATATTTTCATTATTAGCTACCAAGTGCAGACTTTCATCTCTGCACGTAATATCGCAGAGGAGAAGATCAGCACCGTTAGAAGCCGTTTTATTCTTTTCGATAATTGCCGCTGTAGATAATTCCATTTATGCTTCCTCCAGTGTTACCTGCCCTGAAAATAACCCCGGATTAACAAGGTCAAATTCGAGATCCCCAGAAAATCGAACGGTAAACGTCTGCCCTGCAAATTTACACCCAGGCTCCGGCGGATACGTCCATTGGAATTTTAGAGCATTGCCGTACGCCTGATCATTAAAAAAAGTATCAAGCAATGAATAATCGGCCGCGGGTAAAGCTGACCACTGCAAAGTAAAATGTAGCGGTTTTTTCGTAAACCGCGGCCGCGTGTTGATAGTTTCATTGTCCTGCTCCATTTTGTACGTGTGATCTACCCGCTTATGCTTTAGCGGGTAGATAGGATTTTTTATATTCGGGAATTTCAGCATATTAACCTCCGCGGACGCCTGCTATGACATCTCGCATGTGATCTTCGTTTGTGTAAACAGCATTTGCTACGGTCTGCAGAATAATCGTTTTCAGAATCCGACCATCCGATTGCTGCGTTGTTTGCGTTTTGGCCTGCATTGGCGTACCGGTATTATTCTGAACAACTACCTGCACTTCCGGCGCCTGCCGTCCTATATTGACGCTTGGGAGAATTGTGCCGGATGTACGCGGAACAAACAGCTCCGGTCTGCGTTCTCCAACGATGTACGCCTGCCCGGCAGATACCGGGCCGCCACTAGCGCGAAAGTTAAGTTTAGGCGCTACGGACGCAATCATGCGGTCACCCCAGCTCTGGCTAAAGTTGCCACCAAGAGAAATCCCAGTTCCGGTGCCGCCACTGCCACCGCCCAAAAACCGACTTAAAAAGCTCGTCACGACCTGTTTTGCCATAAAACTTGCAATTGCTTTTAGCATGCTTTTAAGCATGTTACTAAAAGAGCTTCCGATATTTTTAAAATCGAGAGTCAATACGTCAGTAAACATGTCTGTAAAACCGTCAGCCATTGAGGACGCGACACTGTTCATAGCGTCCTGCATCTGTTTACCTTTGGATCCGAAATTCTCGACCATTTGCTGAAGAGCGTTATTCCACGCTTCACTCCAAGTTTTTGGTTCTTTAGCCAGTTCGTCGTCTCGCTGCTTCGTGATAAGTGCAAGTTGCGCACTGTACCAGCGCTCTACCGCAAGTTTAGCTTCAGCGCTATCCTGAGTCAGTGCAACTTCTTTTAGCTTGTTCTCTTTTTCACGATTCAGCTTTTCCAGATCAATCTGATACTGTGCTTCCGCCTGCGCCGAAATGCTTTTAGTCATTTTAGCCAGTGCAAGGTTCGTATCATTAACAAGATCTGTATTAGCTTCTTTCCACTTTTTGACAAGTTTATCTTTTATAACACGTCCATATTCTTCAAGTTTTGCCTGCAGGGCGTCCGTATTAACCCCCGCGGCTGCAGCTTCCTCGATTTCCTTTTTAACTTTCGCGATTTCACCGTTTAGCTTGCCTATTCCCTTTTCATAAGCTGTTCCTGTTTCGTCAAGGATTTTATCGGATAGATCCGAAACGGCATCGGCGATCTTTTTTGTCAGTTCTTCAATTTTCTTTTGCGCTTTGTCTACAGCACCAGCGCCACCGCCTCCTGAACCACCGACGCTTCCGCCACCACCAACAGCGCCGCCACCCTGATTAACAAAATCAGTAGGGCCAGTCTCCACTTTTGAAGTAATATTGCCATTAATTGTCACAAGATTAGTCAACGCTTGAAACGTTTTAGAATTTGTAACAGCGTCTTTTGCAGATTCAATTTCTGCGCCGACCATACTTGCGATTTTTCTGATAGCCGTACCGACGACGCCGAGCTTGTCTAAGCACGCATTTACAAAATCAACAATAGCGTTATAGGCTTGCGACAGCCAGTCACCTACAGTTGCCAAAAATTGATTGGCCATCTGCACAATTCCGCTAAGCAGCCCGTTATACAAAGTGTCAAACGCACCACTTATACTGTTCAACACGCTTACGATATAAGATTCCACCGAACCAATAACAGCTGCAATGTCTGCGATAACACCGCTTACCACGCGCCACACATTAACCGTCACCGTTGCAACAGTGTCCATCATATCTAAGAACAAGCTGCCGTCGCCGTCCAAAAGAGGCTTGAACAGATCGCCCAGCGCGGATGACAGATTATCAATGACTGGCATGATCGCAGAAATCTCTTGCCCGATTGAGTTGAATATATGGCTGATATTTTTTGCAAGCCCGTCGGGCACTAGGTCATCAAAAATGTGTGACAGTCCCTTTGTATTTACGTTTTTAAGAGCTGTATTAAACACATCACGGACTTTGCCGATCGCATTTTTCATGCTGTTAAAAAGCGGTTCTCCGATTTTACCGAGTATTTGTCTTGCGTTGTCCTTAATGGTGCTCAGCATACCGGAGAAAGAATTGGACATCTTGGCCATCATGTTCGGAAACCGTTCATTCATGCCTTCCGTGAGCGCTTTTATGGCCGCGTCGGCACTGATGCCCTGGTTCCCGATATCCGACAATTGATCTGCGGCAAGTCCTAAGTTTTTAGCTAAAATATCTTTGACCTGAATCCCTAACTGGGACAACTGCATGACATCCTGCCCCATCAGTTTTCCGGTTGTTTTAATCTGCCCCATGACGAAAGCAATCTGCTTCAATCCTTCGGCGCCTCTACCAAGACCTGCAGATGCATTTCCCACCGCGGTTAAAGTAGGGATAATATCACGCGCCTCGAAGCCGAACGCTTTTAACTGCTGCGCCGCGGGAGCGATATCCTCAAATTCGAATGGCGTATCCGCCGCAAATTTACGCAGCTGGTCCATCATAACCTTGGCGTCTTGCGCAGAGCCGAGCATAGAAGTAAACGCAATACTAGTCTGCTCCATCTTAGCGTTGTAGCCTATAAATTTATCACCTGCGGCACCGAGAGCTGCGCCTAACCCTGCAACTGCTGCAGTTACTCCCGCAATCGCCAATCCTGCGGGTCCTGCTTTTGATAGAATTCCGGTAAGCCCCCCAGACATTCCGTTTCCTACAGAATTGATTTTTTGCGCTATACCTGAAATCTTAGATTCCGCGCCCGATGTATCCACATTTACTTTGATATTTTTGTCCCTGAGCTTATTCAGTTCCGCCTTAACTTTGCTGATAAACCCCGAAGCATTATCCTTTGCTTCAATTCGCGCTTCAATCGTTTTAGTGCTGCTTGCCAATTTTCCTCACCTCTTCCCGCATGATCATTTCCATCGCATTTATCTTTTTCAAAATCCCCGGAGTTACTTCAATCCCAAGTACAATTGCAACCTGAAATAATGCGTTATAATCAATTCCGATAATGTCGCCTAATCCGCTGGTACGAACTTGCCCCGCACAGTAGCTCCACAACTCCCACGTTTCCGTGTTTTCTCCTGACAAAAAAGGCCTCCTATGCTCGCAATCGGCACAAGGAGGCTTCTTATTCAGTTTTCTGTGCAGCTTTTGACAATTCTCACAGTATTCCCGGTGCGGTGACCATTCCCACCGGTAGGCATCCGTTAGTTTTTTACTTCTGCATCCGTTCCATATGTTTTTTCAAAAGTTTTTGTAGCAATCCGGATCATTTCGCGATAAGAAAGTGCTTCGTCGTCAGCAAGTTCCGGATAAACATGATCAAAAACCCATTCAAGAGCTTCAATCGTCTTTGTTTTATCTGCCTCGCCAAGCAAAACTAAATCAAGACCCGCTTTACGCAGGTCTTTGACTTGCTTTCTCGTCATTGTCTTTATTTCGACCATCAGTAAGACTCCTTATCATTCTTCAATACAACCTGCACAGTGCTTTTCTGCGCATTGCTTTCGTAAAATGCATTCCATGCAAATTTCACAGAAACCCCTGCGGGTCCATCGATCGGCGCGTCGTGCGGTTCAATCTGCACTTCCGGGAAAGTAAATGCCAAGCTGCAATTCTCCGACATTTTAAAGCCGATTTCAAGTGATGTTTTCGCGCCGGTATCAGCAAGTGTCATCATAGAAGTATCCATAAACAGCGCTTCAATGTTCCCGCTTGCTTTAAACAGCCCCTCCGGGATGTCTCCGCGAATGCCTCCCTTGCCGACGACATACTGATCGCCATCAAGCCCTGCGTCCAGAGTAAAATCGCCCGTTTTAACGATTTCGCTTTCTGTGCCGCCAATCTTGACATACGTGTGGTTCTGCGAAATAGGGAGCTTCGCTACTGATGTAGCCGACGCGTCATATGTAGCGGACGCAATTTCACGCAGAGCGCCCATGATAGCCAGTTCAACAGTCATTTCGCTATCTTCGCCGAAGCCCCATTTCAGCGTGTTTACTTTGCAACCGCGATACAGAAAATACTTACCTGAATCGGGAAATGCCTTTTCAAGAATAAAAGACGGCTGCGTATCGCCAACTTTATACGTGTGTGTATTAACGCCCGTGCCTTTTACGCTTGTAGGCGCGCCAAGTAATGCTTTCAGCCAGTATCCGATAGCACGGAAATCCGCGGGAATAGTTACGTTCCCGTCAACGCTTACACGCCCCAAACTGGAAATCGTGTTATTACGACTCCCAGTAATCGTATCCGAAGAGATAAGCGTCTGCTTTTTCTCCATTTCATTTTTATTAATCGGCAGCAGTATTCCTTTTTTCGCTGCCGGCGCCTTATTGTAAGCACTTTCAAAATCTATTGTGGTAGAGGCCTTATAGCCCCTCGCTTGCACTGCCATATTCAATCCTCGCTTTCGTATACAGTAACTGTTATCTCATATTGCACGCCGTACAGCGGCCGCAAACCACCGGGGTCTCCTGTCTTTCGGCTAACTCGGATATCCATCAACTGGATATTGTTTTTTACCATCCCGGATATGTCACGGATTTTCTGCAGAACGTCATCGACTTTCTTCTCCAGCGCGGCCAGTTTTTCATAACCGACATATAGTTCCGTGCCGTCATAACGAATCCAGCATTCAAGATACAGCGTTATAGTTTCATAATCGACCATATCCGAATCAGTGTCCGGCTGTTCATTTCCGCGCATAAGCAGAATAATTCCGTCAGTATTTTTAATCGTCCGTGGATCGTACGCACCCAGTTTTATTTCCTGCGCCGCTTTCTGTTTTTTCAGTTCAGTCTGCAGGTATTTTAAAATTTCAAGCCAAGCCATACCTACCCCCGGAAAATCTTAACGGCCCGGAAACCGGAAGACTGCGAAGTGCCGGTAAAGGCCTCCGCAGTCTGCAGCCGGTTCTCCAGCATTTTTACTTCATCGGAATATATCTGCACTTTTTTCGCGTAAGCATCGATATCCTTACCGTCGCTATACATACTGCCCGGCAAGCCGAACGATTTATTAACCGCCGTCGCACGGAAAGCATAAGCGGTAATAAACCGTTTGACTAATACCGTAGCCTGCACTTTTGATTTCTCGACGCCTACTTGTGACGCCAAATAATATAAATAGTCATGCGCATCGGCCAGTGTCTCTTCGGTTAGAACCGGCCCCAGCAGTTCATCTTTTGTTATTAAATCATCGACTGTTAAGAGCATTTTCTACCTCCGATTTAGCTAATTCCGCATAACGATCAAAAATAGAGTCAATCTCACTATCGCACGCGTCCAAAGCGTTAAAAACAAAAGGATCTCCGGCAAATCCGGGGTGGCGGACGCTTTTAGCGAAAGCAAATCTACCGCCCGATGGCCACCGAAGAGCCTTTTTGTTTTTAGGGCGAATATTATGCGCAGGAAATCCGTGATGTACAAAATACCCATAATTTGCACGATTTAAATCCAGCGTAATAACACCAGTCAATCCACCAGCTCTATAATCCGTTATTACAGACTGCTCCAAAGCGCCCGTTCTTGATTTAAACCTGTGATTATCCTGCGCATACTCCGCTACAGTCAAAGTGCTCTCTTTAACCGCCTGCTTTAGCCGCCTCTTGAAGATATCCGCCGAATTCATTCTGCATCAGCTGCTTTTGCCCTTGAAGAACGTGTCCTTTTCGGCTTCTCCGGTGCCTCTTCGACTTGTTCACAGGCCTCTGGTTCAGATTCGACCTGTTCAGCTGCATCCGCTGCCTCTGCTTCGGTTTCAGGAGTTTCAGGGGCTTCCGGCGGTACTTCTGCGGCTTCGTCCTCAATTACGGTATACCCGTGCTCCTTGAACCATTCAATTAAGTAAGCGTCAGAAGTTTCTCCGACGCCCTTAACGAACGGTACAGAAGCACTTTCGCCGGTATAATCTTTATTCGGCGCTATAATCTGTGCCATTTTGTACCTCCTTATTTAACTTTGATATTTCTAAGAACTGCAGCCGCTTTCGTTGCTTTCAGCGCAACTGCGGCCACCATTTCTACCTCGCCCGACTTTACGGCTCCAGATGTCTTGAAATCAGGCAGCCATGTCTGAACAGGTGCTACCCCCGCCATAGAAACGGCATGGAATCCGTCAATGCCGAAGCGTACGGCGTAGAGAGACGTTGTGCTCTTAGCCGTGTCAATCGGCACAACAGGATCATTAGACCCGGACTTCGCGCCGAGATTGACAATCGGAATGCCGTTATAAGTAAGAACAGGACGCCCGAAGTCATCCTTTGTTTCAGTGTACGCTACCGCACGGCGAACAACAGCCTTGAATTTCGTGAAGAGTGCCGCATTCATGAGAAGCGCAGACGGCTCACCATCCATCAATCCCAGGCATTCATCGAGTGCATCAAGGAATGTCTTATAATTGCTGTCGATAGCGGATCCGGAAGACAAGTCGATTGCCGCAGTAGGTTTATATTCCGTAGAAGACCCGGTCAGCGCTTTTTCCAGTCCGTCAAACGCTTTAGTGTTTGTCCCGGTATCACCGTTAATAACGGTATCATTCCAAAGTGCAGACGCCGCTTTGATCTTCTGCTGCATTTGGAACGTGACTTCGTTTGCGATGCCGCCCATATTCGCAATGACGCGGTCAACTTTAAAAGAACCGCCGAAAATCGCCAGATTGACGGATTTCTGCTCTTTGTCGGCTTCCTGCGCGGTGTACTCTTCATTAACTGAACGGAAATCCGCCTTCGGCTGTGTTTTCACGCGATTATAAGAGTAAGTCAGCGTGGCTCCGCCGCCTACGGGGGATACTACGTTGTCAAAAATAATGTGATTCCACATAAAATTGGATTTTGCGTACTCATCAATGACCTCTGCTTGGAGATCATCCTGTACGTTGAGTTTTGCCTGTGCTAATGTTACCGGCATATGTTTTTACCTCTCTTTTCTTAAAAAATTACTTATTCAATGCAGCCGCAACTGCCGCCTGCAGCCCCTGCGGCTGTGATTGTCTCCCGTTTCCGCCGTTACCTCCGCCGCTTCCGGGATTCTGCGTGTCTCTTACCGCCCACGCATTATCTTTCAGCCAGCCCGCGGCACCGTCTTCAATGGAGACTAATTCATTTTTGGCATTCGTGAATTTGTAAGTACCGTCTTCATCTGCTTTGATAGAACCGACCAAGATTTTTGCAATTTCCGATGGGTTAGCTGCGTTGCCTTTTGTCAGAGCTGCCACGGTCTGCTGCATAATGTCAGCCTGCACTCGCTTAGCCTGCTCTTCTTTCCGGGCATTTTCAGCCGCTTCGTACTTTTTGTTCAGCTCATCCAGCTGTTTCTGCATTTTCTCGGCGGCGGTTTGGTCTCCTGTACCTTTCGCCTCAAGTTCTTCCACCTTTGCAGTAAGTTCGGTAATTTTCGCGTCAGCTTCATTTTTAGATGTGCGGAACTTTGCAGATTCACCGTTCAGTCGTGAGATCTCCGTTTTTACGGCTGATATCATTTCCGACCCATTTTCTAACTTACCTAACGCCTCATACAATTCTACCAATGTCATAATAAGTACCTCCTGTGTACTGTAATAATGGGCTCCCGTCCCAACAAAAAAAGACCGTTCTTTAACGCCTGCGGGCGGGTTCCTGCCCCGCGAAAAGGCAATATAAAAGCACTCGTTATGAGTGCTTTTTAAACAACAAAAATTAAATATTTTTACGCGTAACTACAGTAGTGTCATGATCCCCTTTTTGTCGAACTCGGGCTTTTTAAAAAAATCATTATAGCTTTTTACCGCTCTGGGCGGTGCTTCATGCGTAAGCTTTAGATTTCCTTCTTCGTCTTCATAGTACCATTTTTTATTCGTAAGAAAATAAGGCCTATCGGCCAAATCCGATAATGTGCACATTTTATCCATCTTCATTCCACCTCTCTAACCATTTTTTCAAAGCCTGCCCCAAGACATTAGTTTTGCCGCATCTCATATTTGCATGACATTCTGCGAAAAATTCAAACTCATCTTTACGGCCATACTCAGATAAATACTTTGTGTAATTTCTGAAATTCACCTTTTTATCGATTTCCTTAGCACATGCTATGATTTCTTTTCGAATAAGCTTTGCTTGCCGTTTAAACTCGTCGCCAACTGCCCACGTCGGTAAACCTTGTGTTCGCTCATACAAAGCGACTACCTCAAGAACGTGCCCGAACTCGTGACTTGCAGTGTAATGCAGGGCTTCTTTGTCCGCTGCGGGCATCTTAAACCCTGATTTTTCCTGCGCCGCAACGCTTGTTTTAATAGCCGTTACATCGTGTAGTAGCTTTGAACTCAGCCTCACCTTTATACTACCCGGGAGCATGCTGAATTGCGTAGCGCCATTCGCCACTCCGCTTAGATTCGTTTCTATATCAAGCCCATACTTTTCTATATGCTTTGCCAACTTCGGGTTGTCGTTAACAACTTGAAGCACTTCCGCCATATTAGCTTCTCTTATCGGTTCTTTCAGAGCTGATAGATCGACATTAACGCCCAAGCTTTGCAGTTCTTTTTCAAGATCTTTTTCTTTTATTGTACCATCTTTTATCCTACTTTTCATCTTTTCGCCGCTGTATCCGCGTGCTTTTTCTGTCCAGCTCCGACCTACTTTGACGTCTTTCTCGCCGTATACGCCGAGTATTCGCTGTCTGTTCGGTAACGTCTGTTTATTCAACCATTCTCTGCCGCCCTCTTCTATTCTTGCGTGCGGCGTTTCGCTTTTCAACAGCTTAGATCCTACCATTACAGGGCGAAGATGGCACATACAGTTCGGATGAACAGGAAGAGTCGGCACTTTATCTTTCGGAAAAATACCGGGCCCCATACCGTATAAATCGGCCTCGGCATACATATCGCAAATATCGCAAAACGGATGCGCAGTAGACATCTTCCATTTGAATGCTACGCAATCCTCATCGTTTGCCCATTTTGCAATAAAACCATCATTATACGCTCTTGCCATTTCGGTACGTGCGATACGTCGTGCAAAGTACCGCGTGCGCTCCTGTGTCGCTGTATAGACTGCTTTTTCAATACGTTTTTCATTTCCTGATAGTACAGCATCTTTTACTTGCATGTACGCAGCTTTTAGACCCTGTACATTCAGTTTCTTCAGGTTGCGTTCTACTGCCCGGATCGTTTTATGAAACTCTGCGCCGCCGTAGTCTTTTGCTTTTGCAATTTGCGTCAGCTGCTTTAAAAAATCAGGGATATCTTGTTCGGGCAGTGTGCGTCCGTAGCCGTACCCGTCGAAAAGCGCAAGTGCCGTTTTCTGTACCGTCTGTCCTTTTTTCACAGCTTCGGCAATGATCATCGCCGCTTGCTTTGTAACTTCTTTTGCTCCCTGCGTTGTTCTTTTTGACAATGTCAATCCGTCAGCTGCCCATACCGCAGTGGACGCTTTTTTTAATAACGGTTTAGCAATGCCGACCGCGCCGCCTCTCTTCATCTCGCTGATCAGTTGCGGTTCTATTTCACTCCGCATGGTTTTCATGACCGGATACAGTTTGTAAGCTTCATCAACAGCCTGTTTCGGTGTTTTTCCCGCTTTTAGCAGTCGCTTTATTTCTTCTTCAAAAGCTTTAATCGTTTTGTCCGTTTCCGTCAGGATCATCTACATCACCATCTTCAAACGCGCTATTCTGCTTGCTCTCTTCGATAGCGGCCGCGACTTCTTCAATCATTTTGTCGTAAGTTTCCGGCGGAAGATTTGGCATGTACGCTTCCAGTACCTTTTTCAAGACTTCCAGCTTGTAAGTGGCGCTATCGAAACCAAGCTCAAGTGCTGCGGCGGCATTAGACAACGAATCCACAACATCGTTAATCTTGAAGTCACGCGGATATTCGCAGTTATAATCGACAGTTTCGCCCGACCACATTTCAAACAGTTTAACGATAGCCTCGTCGGCATCCTCACATCGTACTGCAAAATCCGCCAGCCTCTTATTAGTTTTTTCAAAATCCCACTGTTTGGCCACGCCTGATTTGCTTTTATCGCTCTGCACGCCAATAACGGAATCAAGCCCGGACATTCGGAACATTTCTTTTATAATCCTATCCATCTGCTCGGTCAGCATTTCAGCAGGGGCCGCAGGTGGCGCTATGAAAGCAGGCGTGTGTGAAGCGTCCGCCGGATAGACAAGCGCATTATTCGTGCCAACTGTTACTTCGCCGGTGCCGTCATCTGGCATTGTCAGAATGCCAAAAGCCTGATCTCTCAAGAGTTGAGTGTGCCAGCTGCAAAGCTGATACAAGAAGTAATTCGCCTGTGCTACCGATAAATACTCTGACGGCGGTTTAATAATTTTCCTGTCTGTGTTTCTTGCGAGCCACTGCACAACCGGAACACTTCTAATATTATGGTTACCCGTTATTTTGCCGTCGCCATTCCCGATTGCCCACGAGTCCTGTGTCCAAGTATATGTCTCTGTGTTTTTCGCGTTTGCCCCGACCTGTGATGTTTCGGTATACTGGAACATCGTCAGGCGGCCGTATCGGTCTATTGCCCAGTTTTTAATCTGCGCCGGCGTAACAATTTTCAAAAACGGCAGCTTGCGCCCTGCGACGGCGTCACTTCTTCGTTCAGCCAGTTCGTCGCTGTTATCAACAACGATATACACTACGCCGTATAATTTTGCTTGCAACGCCGCTGATTTACAGAAATCCTGATAATCCGTGCCGGTTCGATCGCAGTCATCAAGAAATGTCTGAAACAGCGTCGAACCGTTATAGTCACGCTTGATATCGTTTTTGAATATCGGATCTACCGCGGCATTAACAATCGGCCCGGTATAATTCAAGTAGTAAGCGAGCCCCTGTCTGTCTTTATAGTTTGCCGGGTCTTCCCGCGGATGCTGCCTAAGTCCGACCCCGTTTTCAAAAAGGCCGGTGCCGAAATATGCATCTGTCAAAAGACTGTATTTATCCATGTGTCACCTCAATATAAATTACTCCGCACAGCTCTTACTTTGAACCGTGCGGGCATTAGATCTTCACAGCCATAGCGCACCGCGTCTATCGCGTGATTGTTTTTATCCGGATATGCGCTGATGTACTGCCCGTCGCGCGTTGTTTCGTACTCGTATGTTACGAACTCTTTATACGCATTCGGGCAGCGCTTTTTATCTATGACAATAGACGAAAGCCCCTGCAGCCACCGAATCCCAAACTCGACACTATCGGGGCCTTTTTTAGCCGCTATAGCTCTTAACCCCAATTCATTTAACTCTTTAATCGACTTCGGCTCCGCGCTATCCGCACGAATTAATGCCGTTTCTGTGATTTTCTTTTTTATTTTTACCGCCGCCTGCCTGTTTGTCAGCTTCGGCTGATAGATTTCATCGAAGATATACAAAATTTCCCGTTTTGCATCGTAGTGCATAGCTGTAAAAGCCAACGGGTCTACCGCGAAACCGAAATCTAAGCCATACCGCCTGCGGTCAAACTGCTGTATTTCTTCGTCGGTAATCCTCTTCTCTGTGACATTTTCAAAAACAGCCCCGCCGGTACCTGTGATTTCACCAAGATACTCATGTCGGTATGCGGTTTCATTTTTTGCTTTGAGCTTGTCAGCCTCATAAATAAATTGCGGGCCTAACCAGTCGGGATTGACGCTTAAGTAATCTGAACGATGAACAAGTCTGTCCTGTTCATCAAGCAGCATTTCTTCATTTACCCAGTTGTTCGCCGACTTCGGCGGATTGTACGAAGAAAAACACCAAAATTTGGACCCGCCGCGCATAAGAGACTGGTTTAAATTGCGGATTTCTTCCATGCCGGCAAACTGATCAAGTTCTTCGTACCAGACCACGCCGACATAGCCGAACGGCAGCTTAATAGACTTGATTTTCGCTTTATCATCAACACCAAAGAATAGAATCTTCTGCTCCGTTGCTTTCCGTATCATTTCCATCGGACTAATCGTCATCTTCCATTTATCTGATATGTGCAAAGCATCTAACGCCCATTCCATCTGCGTATAGACTGAGTTTCTAAGCGTGTTGCCCACTTTGCGCAAAACGACAGCGTGGCATTCCGGGTTCCGCATAAGCAGCAGCGGAATTTCAAGCGATACATAAGAGGACTTTGTACTTCCTCGGCCGCCCGCCAATACATAATGCGTATGGCCATGCTGCTTGACGTCTTTGTGTACAGAAAAGAACGACGGTGCCATTTTATCGCTAAGTTTAATTTGTATCATCGATAATTCGCACCTCTTCTTCTCCGGTCTTGCTGTTCTGATCTTCGAACAGGTGGTGGCGTTTCCCCATGAGTTCCAGTGCTTTTATACGGTCTTTCGCAGATAAATGCTTTTTGATAATTTGTGCTGCACTAACGCCGTCGCCCAAGCCTTCGACGACGACAACTTCTTCTTTGAGTTCGCCTCTTCCTGCCTTAGACAGTAGATATTCGACTTCTTTAGCCGACATGATCGTTTTGTCATAGTATTCATCGCGCATTTTCTTAATACGGCTTTGAATCTCAAGTTTTCTCAAGTTTTGATTAGCAATTCTGTCAGCCGTTCTTTTGCTATATCCGGCTCGTATAGCCGCTTGTGTTGCATTCAAATCAATCAAGTATTCAATACAAAATTTCTCCTGCCTTGGTGTCACGTCACCACCTCCTTTCTCCTGGACAAACGAAAAGCACACACCGGGGAGTGGCATGTGCTTTTCTAAAATTGAGGAGGAAAGTATCTCGCGATATTTTCACAGTATCATAATATCACGTCTTATAGTGAAATATAATGAAATTTAGTGAAATCATCCTCTAAATTTTTCAAAGCTTGACCGTGCAGCTGATAAATCCTTCGAATTGTATAATTCATATCCACAGCTATTAACTCCCACGTTTGCCCCAGTATGTAATACCGATACAGCACACAACGGATACTCTCGTCTTCTACCTTGTTGATCAGTGCTTTAGCCTGATCTCTTTTGTCAATCAGTTCATCCCAAGCGGTATTTACTTTTTCAATCTGCGAGTCAAGCTTATCCACAATTTCATCGAGTGTGGCTAAATGGTTTGATTGTATCTTATCCCCCAGTTTCGGACTTGAGATGTTGTATGCTCTACGTCTTAGATCTTCCAATTCCTGCTCGTATGCGCGTAACAAGCTGTCTTGTTCCCTGACCGACCTCAAAAACTCTTTAACCGTCATTACCCCTCCTGCTCGCCGCTACACATAATGCTACCGTTACGACACCGACGATAGAACCAATCCACGCACCAATTACAAAAATCAAAATCTCTGTCATTTCTCGTCAGTCCTCTCTATCAAGTGCTCTATGTACCATCTGGCTTTCTTCAGATCTTCTGTTCCGTTTTTCTGTTTCCACCGCCACAAGTACTTAATAGCATTCGCCGTACACACAGCTTCGATACCGCTTAAATCACTTGTTGCCGTTTCAATCGCATCGATACATTCTACACGGCCTTTGTTGTAGTGCGGCGGCCTGTTCACCATGTCCGCGCTATTCATCGCACACCTCGATGATCAGCTTACCATCCCCGCTTGTCACTGCCATAACCTCAAAATCCACAAGCCAGTACGGGATTTTTTCACATTGGCCTTCAAACATCACTCTGTACGTTTGCCCGTACAACCCCATGCTTGCTCTGATAACTCGTGTTGTGCTAACTACCGGAATGACTCTCAGTAACTTCTTTAACTTCATTTTCCACCACCCCTTTCGACTAATAATTTAACTGCGTTCATCATGGCTTCCTGCCCGTTTTCTTTTCGTTTCAGCGCCTGCATAACCAATTCATCTACCGTACCTTTCGCGACTAAATGATGTATGATAACCGGCTCTTTTTGTCCTTGCCTTTCCAGTCTTGCGTTTGCCTGCTGATACTGTTCTAAGCTCCATGTCAAACCAAACCACACGATAATATGCCCGCCTGCTTGCAAATTGAGACCGTATCCCGCGCTTGCGGGGTGCGCTATGAGTAGTTTTACCTTTCCCGCGTTCCAATCCCTTATATCGCTCGAATTTTGCAATTCTCGCACATTCGGAAAGACTTCTTTAATCCGGTCTTTGTCGTGTTTGAAATTGTAAAAGACTAAAATCGGATTTCCGTCATTTGCTTCTATGATTTCTTTTAGCGCTGTGATTTTCGCGTCATGAACCGGTATAACTTTTTTATCTGCGTCATAAACTGCCCCGTTTGCCAGCTGCAGCAATTTATTACTGACCGCTGCTGCCGATAAAGCCGTTATCTCTTCGCCTTGCAGTTCAGTTACATATTCCCGCTCAAGTTCCCGGTATGCTTTCTGCGATTTCTCATCAAGCATCACAGGAACCGTAACCGGCGGGAGTTTATCCGGCATCAGACGATAATCTTCAGCTTTCAAGCTAATACAGATGTCCGATATCTTGTCATAGATTTCTTTTTCGGCGTCCGGGCTCCGTATCCGATAGCTGTAAACCACCGGGCCGTTCTGCTTATCCGGTACAAAATAATTATTCCGGTACTCTGTCAGTGTCCGCCCCAGCCGTTTACCACCGTCAAGCAAGTACAATTGCGCCCATAGATCCATCAGCCCGTTCGGGCGTGGTGTGCCGGTCAACAAAACTATTTTTCTGAAGCACGTCCTGACCTTTCGTAACGCTTTCCATCGTTTCGTGCTTGCGTCTTTAAAACTCGTACTCTCGTCGATAACAAGCATGTCGAAATCCGGTTTATACTTCATTTGTTCAAGCAGCCATACGACATTCTCGCGGTTAATAATGTAGATGTCTGCTTTTCTTGCCAGTGCCTGCAGCCTCTGCGCCCGTGTTCCCAAAACTGTTGAAAACGTAAGACTCTTAAAACAATCCCACTTTGACGCTTCATCCTGCCAAGTCGCTTCGGCCACTTTCTTTGGCGCCACAATCAATACTTTGTTAATCGATAATTCGTCAAACATTGCTTGAAAGATAGCCGATAAAGTCGTCGAAGTTTTGCCGAGGCCCATTCCAAGATAGACGCCGGTACCTTGATTTTTCAGTATGTGCTTAATCACGGCCTCCTGATATCCATGCGGTACATACTTCATTTTGCAAGTCTCCTGACAAATCCTTCGGCCGATTTCAGATTATCGATTACCGCCACACGGCAACCACGCCTATACAGAGCTCGGATAACCGCTCTCTGCCGCAACCTCGGCCTTCTTCCCGGTGCTTTCATCTCTGCAAATCCGATTTTCCCGCCGGGAAGAATAACAATCCTGTCCGGCGCCCCTGCAATTCCGGGGCTAATAAACTTGAGGCACATCCCGCCGCAAGCCTGCGTCACTGATATCAGATGATTTTCTACTGTATATTCTTTCATTTTCACCTCATAAATATACAAAGGCTTTTTCCGCCTATATAACTAAGAATATAAATCTTTATCTCGCGCGCTACGCGCGTGCGCGCGTGGACTTCTCCGGATTATAGAGTTATAGAAGAAATAAATGATCATGTGTCTATTATTTTCTTCTATAACTCTATATTTCAATAATCCTCTATGGAATAATTGGTAACATTGGTAACATTGGGCTTTTTTCTTAGACTTTATCGGTGTTCTACCTGTTACCAATTCTGAAAATAATTGGTAACATCTGGTAACATTTGGTAACAATTCTCTATAACCTCTATAAAATTCAAAACCCATAAATAATTGGTAACATTGGTAACATTGGTAACACTTTTTTCACGAATTGGTAACACCCGGTTATTCTTTTTTCTTTCGAATAAAGGCTCGCTGAATTCCGTATAAATTACCAAATCGTAATTTCCCTTGACCTTCTTTGTACTCTGTCCATCCTTTCAATTGCTGCAAAATACCGTTCATCTCACGTGCGTCAACGTTCCGAAAGCCCTGCCGCGTCCCGTCAAAAACCTCGCACCACATTTCCAGCGCGCACACCCGGCTCCGTACCACCGTTCCTTCCGGATAGCCTTCTTCTCCGTGGTGCTTGAGATAGTCCCGCCGGTCGTATAAATCCATATCGTCCCAGTTTTCTGGTAGCTTCGTGTCTAAATACTCTAAAACAAGCCCCAGCTTCTCACCGCCCTCCGTATGTGCTTCCTGCAGCTCTCTTGCGACCTTCGCAGAATCGGCCGACAAGTACAGATTTTGATCTATTTCATATAGCTGCTTGACCTCTGCCCATATCTGACCGATGAAATCATCTGTCAAATCGGACAGCGGACGTTTGCCGTTGCCTGCACAGAAAACAGGCAGGAAACGACGCCCGCCGGTACGGTCTTTAAGAAAGATGCTGTCATTCGTAGTGGCGGCAAAAACGCACTGCCGCGGGTACTCTTCTGTACGCCGCCCGTAAGGCACCCGGAACTTGTCTGTCTGACGGGAGAGAAAAGCCTTGATCATGTCGTTATCCGCTTTTGTAGACGCCTGCATTTCAGACAGCTCAATAATCCAGCTGCCCTGCAGCTGCTCCATCGCTTCCTTGCCTTGAAAACTGACAATGCTGTCATTAAACCACTTTCCGCCCAGCCTGCCTAAAATCGTACTTTTGCCTATGCCCTGCGGGCCGCTAAGCACTATGCACGAGTCGTATTTGACTCCCGGGCGCTCTATACGAGCTACGGCAGCCTTGAGCCACGTCCGCGTGACATCTTTTACGTACTGCGAGTCATCGGCGCCTAAAAAGTCAATAAACAGCGTTTCTGCACGCTCGACTCCGTCCCATTTCAAACTTTTCAGATAGTTCTGCACCGGGTGTGTTTTGTGCTTGTACATAACTTCTACCAGCGCATCATCGATGACCTGCCGGGCGGCCAAATCGTAATATTTTGCTAAATAGTTGCGCAGGCCGGCGTCATCAGTATCCCGCCAGATGTTATCAATACCTTTTTTACGCCACGGCAGGTCTTTTTTTACGATAAGCCTCCGGGAGAACAAGTCGAGTCCGAAAGTCCCTTTGAGCTGCGGATCGTTCTCAAGAATAGCGATAAAATTCCCTGCCACCGGAAGTATCGGTGCGTTCTTCCCGGATCCTCTTGTCAGCTCCGCCATCCAGTCCATGTCTGCGTCGGTGGCTTTAAATCCGGATTCCTCAAAACTCTTCTTGATATCTTCAGCCTGCTCGGCGCTTATCATGCGTCTTGTTGCCTCATCTTCTCCCGCCAGCTTCACCATCGCTGTGTATGATGGCATTTTAACTACCGGAGTGCTTTCGACGGCATCCGCATCAAGTGCTCCGAACTTGTGAAGCCTAACCAAATCAAAAGCATTACAGAGCTTGCCGCCTGCCGGGTCCGTTGAATGGTGCGAATAAGCGAACTTGTCATCGTAGATAACAAGCCCGGCGCTTGTGCTGCCTTTTGTGTACGTGTACCGCCCTTCTACCGCACAGGCGGTGTATTCATCGGACAGGAACGTCTCTATAGCGTCTTCGATCGTGTGTGCCCGGCAGAACGCGCCAATAAGCCCCGGCTTAGTCAGCGGGTCTCCTTGCTTTTTTGCCGCTGATACCGTGATACCTGCTTCTTTTTTCGAAGTCGGCCACAGTGACGTGTCGTGCCAGTCTTCGTACCTGTTCAAAACATCATCAGCACTAAGAATCGGTGCGTCATTATATCTGAAGATAAAATCTCCGTCCTGGGGCTTACTCGGCCAGTACATCAGCCGTTCTGGCTCGTATGTCGTAGAGTCCATCGCTTCGATGCTGATGTCCTTTGCTAAAAGCCTTGCAATAGCTTTGTACTCATCGGCCGTTACGGGCCTGTCAAGTGGGATAAGCACGCGGTAGCGCGGGGCAGCAGCAGTGTGGCTGTGCGTTGTGTACAGCCCCCATGCCACATTGCCTATTCCGATATCCAGATCGGTCAGAAAATCATCATCAGGGCTGTCTGCGTCGAGACAAACAACCTGCCGGTACTCGACGTTCTGCTTGAGCCGCTGGCCGCCCTTGAGATAGCCGCAGACAAAGCCTCCGATGTCTTTTCGGTTGTCCCTGTCGGACTTCTTCATTGCTTTATACTCTGCGATGGTTTCTCCTGTCACGGTCGGCTTAGACAGTCTTTCAAGCAGGTGTGACCATGTCGTTTTCGTGTGTTTCCACTTTTTAGCGAAGCGCTGTGGCGCTGTCGCTATGGTAAATTTAATATCATACTGCAGCTGCAACGCCGGCCACCTCTCTTTCTGTCTGAACATCATTTGTTTCTATTGTTAATTTCCTTGATTTCGCCCATGATATCAGGGCGCGGTTGAGTTCCACGTCCTCCCGGACAGGTTGATTATTGACCAGTTTTGCCTGCACCACCGCACCATTTCTGATCTCGATACAGATGACCGGCTTTCGGTTTCTGAAAGCCGCAATAATCCTTACTTTGTCCGATAAAACACGGTCGCGGTAAGTGCCGACGCAGTTGTGCATAGCGCGTCCTAAATTTGCTAATTGTTCGGTATCCGGCGGCAGGCTGAAAATTAAATCGTCAACTTTGCCCGTCAGCGGGAAATCCCGCAGAGACCGGTACTTGATACGAACGTTCTCATGTTGCTGCTTGTCTGCTAAGCGCGTAAGGTAGTCGTGAATATCCCGGCTGCGGATTTTCGCTTTGATAAAAATGCGCTTGTTCTGCGGAGTCAGGAGATCCCACATATGCCCGCAGTCTCGTAAATTACCGGCATCCTCACGTTCCAGCAATTTAACTGCTGCGGCTTCTCCCCGGGTATGCCTGATTATCCGAAGAGATTGAAGATAACTCTCGGTGCTTTGATAGAAGCCGATGCTGCGTTTTAACTGTACGAGCATTTTATCTAAGAGCTTGTACCTGTTATCGATCTCGTGAAAAACGGGCCACGCAGACCTGAGATCGCTCAGGAAATAAATTGGGCATTTAACCAGACGGGCATTCAGCCCCGGCATATTTGGGAAACGATAAATCTCACGTACAGTCTGCAGATACGCCTTTCCGGCGCCAGTTACAAGTTTTACGACGGGGTCATCCGCATAAGGACATGCGCGAATCTCCTCTGGCGCTAAATTTCTTGAGTCCGGATACTTCAGGCGCCAGATAAGATTTGAGAAGCAGTAGTCGAAAGCGCCGCGATAATCTTGTGTACTTGTCGGTGTGTATGCAGATTTGATTTTGTAGCCGGCGGCTTCGGACAGCTTGCGATTGAAGCAGTCAACTGCATCTTTAAAAAACGAATCAAGCTTTTTCCGTTCCGCATATCGAATACTGCTTTCCGCGTTTAGATAGTGAAAAACAGTATCTCTCATGCAGAATCGCGTAGTATCGTTTACCGTTTTGTTTAACGGCCACAGTGTATGAGAGATTGATACCCGCCCGAACGCGCCGTGCTGCAGATATAATGTTTCCCTGGTCTTGAAATCGAATCGCAGCGTATATTTTCTTACGGTGTGCGTCGATACATCAATCGGAGATTTAGCGTCTACGTTCAGCGTTTCAATGCATATGTCCAAGTAGTTTTTGTATTCCCGCGCTTCCAAACGAATATTGTACGGCAGTATCGTTTGCCCGGATTCAGATACCTCAATCCACGAGCAATCCTTGTCGCGTCTGTACAATCTTTTCCCACATTTCGGGCAGTAGTAGCCCGAGCCTTCGTCAACAGGAGCGCCCAACCCACCGTGAAAATGCCACAGGCAGTGAAAAGAATGCCCGCAGGCAGTGTGCACCTGCAGACTCTCTTTCCATCTGTACGATCTACGGCTGTTGTAAACTACGCGTACGACTTCGAATAACCGATTATTTCGGTATTGACTGATAATTCTCATAATCCGCATCAGAATAAGTCATCTAAATCATCCGCAGCAGCCGGCGGGCAAGGTTCGACAATAGGTTCTTCTTTCTTTTTAGCCGGAGCTCGTTTACGCTTCGGTTTTTCTTCCTTCTTCGGTTCTGTTGCTTCAATAGCTTCAATGAGGGTTTGCGATGCTTCTAAGCAGTCTTTGCAGTAGTCTTTTGCTTTTTCTATCTGTTCTCGCTTTTCTTCCAGTGCTTCAGCGTCAAGCGTTTCGGCCCACTTATCAAGTACTTCAATTCCCTCTTTCGCGATTTTGATTTGCTGTTCCATTTGTATTTTGTTCATTTTTAGTACCTCAATCTTTCATATAATATTGGCTTTCAAAGCCGTCGGCGTTCTTGATCAGCCCGGTTTCCCAGGGCTCATTCTTCGACATAATTTCTGTAACTTCGACAAGGGTGCCTTCTCCGTCCGGCGCCTCTATAACGACTTCGTCGTGGATGTGCATGATAATTTTGTACCCGGCTGCAGTTAGCCGCAGCATAGCCGCCGCTAAGCAGTCGCGGGCAACAGCCTGTACGATGTTTTCGACAAGCTTGCCGCCGTAGGTCTCCAACTTGCCCCACTTCCGGCTGCCCTGTTCGATGCCGCGGTATAAGATAGATTCCCCGCCGAAACGGTTCTCTCCGATTTCCGGCTTGATGTAGACTAAGTGCCTGCCGGACGGGAGCTCTATAAACAGTGCGCCCTGCTTTCGGCAGAAAGCAAGATGTCCTTGCTTGATTTTGACTGTACTGCCGGTCTTGATTGCTTTTTTAGCCGCGCTGTCTACATCCCACCAGAATTTAGTAATCGCCGGTGATGCGGCGCGCCATTTCGTCACGATGTCCTGCAGTTCGTCATCGGAAAGACCCATCTTGTCGGCGCCCATCTGTTTTAACGCGCCGACGGAGCCACCGTAACCAAGCGCCAGTTCGGCAATCTTTCCTTTCTGCCGCAGGTGCCCGTTCTCGCCGTGTTTGACAACGGGAACGCCGAACATTGCTGAAGCAGAAGCGCAGTAGATGTCACCGCCTTCGGCAAAGACGTCCTGCCGCCACTTCTCCCCGGCGAGCCATGCAATGACACGCGCCTCGATGGCCGAGAAGTCATCGACGATGAATCGGCAGCCAGGCTTTGCGGTAATTGCCGTCCGGACAAGCTGCGATAGAGTATCCGGTACATTGTCATAACAGAGTTCCAGCATCTCGAGATCGCCGTTTTTGACGAAAGCCCGGGCGGTATCAAGCTCCTGTGCATTCATACTGTTCCGCGGCAGATTGTGCAGCTGTACGATACGTCCCGCCCAACGGCCAGTGCGCATCGCACCGTAGAACTGGAACATGCCGTGTACACGACCGTCTGATGTCATCGCTTTCTGCATCGCTTCATACTTTTTGATTGACGTTTTGCCGAGCAGCTGACGCAGCCGAAGCGTGACACGCACATCGTCCGGAATGTCTTTTTTCAAGAGTTCCGCAATCGCTTTTTTGTCTATTGATTCGACGGTCTCACCAAGCCGGTTTTCTATCCACGCTGTAAGCTGCAGGGGACTGTTCGGATTCTCGAGTCCGGTAAGCTCTTTTGCTTTTGCCAGCAGTTTCGCTTTGTGTTCTTTGTTTATGCGGATAGCGTTTTCGACAAGTTTTGTGTTGACTCGGGCACCGCGGCTGTTAATCTCCTGATCCATGAGCCAGTATCTATGTTCAAGCTCCGGGGGTTTCAGAGATAATAGTTTCTGCCGTATAGCTTTCTCGACAACGACGTCCTGCCGGTTATACTCGATGTACTGCGCCCACGCTTCGGGATTATGTTCCGGTAAATTTCTTGTTCTGCCGCCGTTTGCTTTGGTCGGTTTGCAGGGCTTAGAAAAGTAGTTGATTAATGCCTTGCCTCGCGTGTCTTTCTGTTTATCCGCGCCGAGGCGCAGCACGGCAGCTACATCCGCAAGTTTCGTCGGCAATGAATTGTACAGAGCCAGTACGCTTGTACACTCCCACTGCTCCGCAGGCAGCTTCGGATATATCTTTTTAAAGCAGGTAATTTCAAAGTTCGCGTTAAACGCCGTCTTTGTGAGGCTGCTATCGAAAAGAGCCTGTGCAATCCGCACAGGCATCTTTTCTTTAGTAAGATCTATTACCTGCACCGGTTCGTCATTGAAACTGTATCCGATCAACAAGATTTCAAAGTTCGGCGAGTCTACATATTTGTAAACTCCGTACTTGATATCGTTGTCACTGTACGTCTCCAGATCGATTGCCAGTGTGTCCACAGCACTTACTCCTTAAAAAATATCATCATTATCGTCATCTTTGGCGTCAGCGCCTAAAAGATCATCGTCGAAGTCACCGGCAGATACGCTTCCGCCGGACAGCGGTGTGCCATCTTTAATCTTTTTCAGACCGCTCAAGCTGACTCCTACGCCGCGATTACCGCCCTGATTGTACGCAAACAGATACAGAACGGCCTGGCAGTAACAGCCGCTGTAAACTTCCGACTTATCGAAAGTTTCTTCACCGTCCGGGCTGAGGATCTTCGGCGGATAATCTTCCGTTGCCTTCGCATTCAGAAAATAGTGCCCGGCGTAGTTAGCGTCGCCTTCGCGTTCGGTGTCTCCATCGCGCAGCGGCAGGTCGATATCTTTACCGCGCGTGCCAAGAATTTTCTTAGCCTCTTCGTCATTGATGAGTTCTTTGATTTTTGCTTTCAGACGTGAGATTGTCTTCGTGTCGCTTTTCTTGATAAGCAGGCTTGCCGAGTAACGCATACGGCCGCTTAAATCTTCTTTCGGCGCCCAAATATTTGCATAAGACAATCTAACTAATCCGGTTACAAATTTAACGCTTTTCATTGTGTTTTCTCCTTTTATAAAAGACTTTCGTCAAAATCATTTTTTACATTTTGCAGTTCTATTGCCTGCCGCTTGTCATCTGCGGAGACCAGCGTCGGCTTGCCCGGTGGTTTTTCAATCACTCCGGACATCAGCTCACTGAACATTTTCTTTCCGCAGAGCTTTTCCAGGTCAGTAATTGACCGCAGTGCCTGTGGTTTGTAGATCTCTTCGGCGCCAAAGCCGGCGTTCATAAGATTGTTTGCTGCGATAACGTCATCCGTTATCTTCCGATTGCTTCGGTCTTCGACAAGTTTCATTCCCGGCCAGTCGTAGCCGTCAAGCGCTTTTCCGAGTGCATATGATTCCAGACCGTCAAGCCACGTTTTGATACCTTTAGCACGAAGCAAGATGTCGGAAATTTCAAAGTCTTCCAGCTCTGCCGTCTGCAGATCTTCTTTAACGTTTTTTAATTCGTATTCCGCGTGTGCCCTGCAGGTGTTCCTTGCTTTGCAGAATCGGCAGTGATTGCCTGCGCAAAAATCACCTTTACCGGCAAAAGCGATTTTTGCCTTCTTCTTGACTTCTTCGCCCCACGTAAGCAGGTCATCAACTGAGATGGTTTCAGTCGAAACGCTGTCAAGCCGGGGTTGTACGATGGTCATTCTGACTTCATCGGCTCCGTACAGATAGCCGAACGCCTCGTACATTCCGAGTGCGTACAGCCGCATCTGACTGTTGTTGATAGCCGAGACCGGGACGCCTTTTCCGTATTTGAGATCAACGATTTCAAAGTACTTGTCGGACACCATTACAGTGTCGCCGGTACCGAAACCCTCCGGCACCCAGCGGGAGAAGTCCAGCCGCTGTTCTACTTTGATCTGCGCATCCGGAGAAGCAGTTCTCGCTTCGTTGATTTTCTCAACGCAGATGTTGACATAGACCTGTACAGCCTCTTGCATTTCTGCGTTGTCGTTTATCGCAACGGTAGCCTTACCGGTCTTCAGAAATAGATTCAAAAATCGTTCAGCATAGGCATGTGCTTGCGTACCTTCTTCCGCGTAGGGGCTCGACGTATCCGGAAACTTCCGCTCCAGCCTCGCCGACGGCATGCAGTGCAGCCATCGGGAGCTGGCAGATGCACTTAATATCGCGTGTGCCATCAGATTTGTACCATTGCTTTAAATTCCGGCAGATCGGCGGGCTTGAGTTCGGTTACTTTAGCAAGCCCTTTGTCTTTCAAGAATTGCTTGATTCGTTCTTTGCCGTCAGATACTTTATGCGTATACTCCGCGCAGAGTGTACGCAGTTCAGTCTTCTGGTCTTCTGTCAGCTCATCTGCAGCTGCCGCTTTCACCGGTTCTTCTTTTACTGGCTCTGCTTTCTTTGCCTTCGGTGCTTTGACTTCTTTGACCTGTGGTGCGGTAAGCGTAACGTTTTCCGGCGTAACTGTTACCGTGCTTTTAACCGGTTCGTTTAAGAGTCCTTTCAGCTGCGCTTTCAGTTCTGCTACGTCTGTTACGTCGATTTCAATTCTGATCATTTTATTATCTCCTTTACGTGTGTTATAATAATTTAGAGTATTTTTGTTTTTGCCGTTCGACTGTTCCTGCAGTTCGGACGGTTTTTACTTGTACCGACAATCAATTTACACCACCGCCTTTCATTTCTTTCTGTGTATCGGTGCGACAACGCATACCAACTTGTCATTTTCGAAAATATAGAATACCGACGTTTTTGCAGTCAGATCTACTTTAATCTCAGCGTCATGGTCGAAATATCCGAAATAGCTGTCATCGAGAAGATACGGATATTCACTGCCGTCTGGTTTTTCTAACACACGCCCGCACGGCCTTTTTCCGATAACCATGCCTGTCGGCTGCAGAGCTGTGAGTAATGTATCTTTTTTCGGAATGAGCTTGCACACATCGTGTGCGGATAGAGATGTCCCGACATGCTCCGCGAAGATATTTAGCTCTTTCGGTATGAAAAACAAGCCGTAATTATCAAACGTGAGCAGGTCCTTACCGTCTGCGGATTTTGTAAACTGCCTGAGAACTACCCCTTTTCTTCCGCCTAAAATAGTTTTAAGCGCTTGTGAATAGATCTTTTTATAATTCATCTCTTGATATAAACCTCCTTGTATCTTCGTCCGAATTGAATCGCTTCTTCGTAGCTCTCCATGAAAATATCTATACAGCCATCAATTCCGCAGCGGTCATTTACGACGTATTCCACGCCGTCAATAACGACTACCGTACCGAACGGCAGGAAGTTACAAGCGACCCCGCCGACGTGGACTGTTTCGCCCGTTGCGGTAATAGTCCCGCAATCGTAAGGCGTATAAGCGCTGCACTCTGCGATGAGCCATTCCGCATGCGCCGCGAAGGGCGCTAACAATGTGAATAAAATAGTTAATAGTCTTCTCCGCATTCACACATCTCCTCTCTGTAATTCATAGCCTCAACAGCTGCCGTTAGTGTTTCTAAGTGATCCGCTAACATTTCAAAGAAATCCACAGCAGCTGTCACTTTTTCTTTCTGTTCAACAGACAGGCAGCCATCAAAATCTTTAAAATATCTGCAGAGTATATTTTCTCCGCTACGCGCGATAGAGACTATCCGTTCTAAATCTTCAGTATCGACATCTCCCCTACAAGCCATCTTTATCTCCTTTCAGCATTAGAAAATTTTATTCTTTTCTTCTTCCAAGCCGGTTTTTATTCTGTGGCTGATACAGTTAAGAGCAATTTCAAGAGACATCGGTGCGCACTTTTTGACAGCAGCTAAAGTCCTAAGCAATAAATACCAGTCATCTTCGGTAAGTGCCACCGAAATAGTTTTCTCATCCATTACTTCATCTCCTTTACTCGAATAACTAACTCTGTACCCGGCTGAACATCACCGGGATTTTTTATGTGGTTTTCTTTCAACGTGTTGTAGACTACTTCCCGCACGTCGTCTTTGCTGCTTGCGACTTTCGCGCAGGCATCCCAGACACTTTCGCCATTCCGGAGTGTTACTTTATACGGCACCGTCTTTTCCGGTGGCTGTACCGAGTATCCGGATAAGAGAACAATCGCCACGAACCCGATTAGAAATTTAGACATGATGTTTTCTCCGCTGCGGCGATAATCAGTACGACGGACAGGAAAAGCCATAAATAAATGATCATTTTGTCAATCATGTTGATTCCTCCTGTTCTTTCGATAAACTCATAATCCACTTCGCCAACTTGTATTCGTAGAAATCCGCTTCTTCTCCTGGCGGTTGATAACTGACTTCGATAACCGACGGAAGCTCGTCTGAAACTCTCAAATTTAATCACCTCGCTTTTTTCTGTTCTTCTCTCCGTTGAGCCGCCCAGGGTAATTGTTGTCGAGCATAACACAGTTCACGATGGATATAGCAATAACAACTTGTTATTTGCGGGCGGCTCAACGGAGAGAAGAAATTAATGTGATTTAAAATCACCCTATTGTGCAAAAAAAATTAGGTCTCTTTCAGCGGCGGACAGAGATAGAAGACTTTGAATCTTTTTAATTTCAGTCGCTTTAAATTCTGATTGATTTGTTATTTTCTTCCAGAGTCCCGCTTCAGATAATGCGAGTGCGGCTGCGATCTCTTTTTTTGATTTACCAGATTTCGCAATCGCGCCTTCCAACTCCGCAGTATTTGTCATCCAGGTTTCCTCCTTTCTGATATTTTGTGTGATTTTTAATCACCAAACACAGTATAACCCTTTGTTTCTGAAAAGTCAACATTTTTTTATGAAATTTAATTTTTGTTGATTTTTCGTAACTAAAGTAATATAATCTTTTTAGGAGGATTTAAACATGACATTAGGGGATAGGATACGATTGCGCAGGGAAGAACTGCGAATGTCACAAGAAGAACTGGCTACACGATTAGGTTATAAATCCCGATCGACAATCGCTAAAATAGAAAGCGGCGAGAATGATTTGACACAATCTAAGATAGTGGCATTTGCCAAAGCTTTAAGCACTACCGCTCGCTGGCTACTGGATTATGATGATTCAGACACGACACTCCCGCCCGGCACCCATAAACCGCAATTTAAAAAAGTCCCAATGCTCGGTTATGCTGCCGCCGGGCAGCCGTTAGAAGATCTGAACCAGGACACACCCTACTATGACGTAGATAATAAATATGACGTAGATTTTTGCATTACCATCCGCGGCGATAGCATGATAAACGCGGGGATAAACGACGGTGATATTGTTTTCATAAGGTCTATGCCGGAAGTCCCAAATGGTAAAGTGGCCTGTGTCGAAATAGATAATGAAAAGGTTTGTCTAAAACGTTTTTATAAATCGGCAGACGGTATAATGCTCGTGTCGGAAAACCCAAAGTATCCGCCGATACAGCTTAACCGATTTAACTGCCAGAGTGTTAAAATTTTAGGCTTAGCCGTGTTGCGGCAGTCGGAAATTCATTAGTAGGAGGCATCAAATGCGAAGTTATAAATTCTTTTTATCGTGTATCACCGCTGTTTTAATATCTTTTGTACATGTTTCGATAAGCTACGCACACGGAGATTTTACGGTTTTAACTTCTGAATCTTTTGATCAAACGTGGCAGAAAGGTAAAAATATAAAAAAGCACGGTTCACTCGAAGCGCCCAAACACTACGGCCTCGAAATGCGTCAAGGCTCTGGCGGGGCTAATCAAGTTGTTCTTGTAACACCATACACTGCTACTCTCTACATATCATCAACGGAAGACATGCGATTACTGCGTATCCCTGATGAATTTAAGGCTTACCTATTAGCTAATCAGAACATTTTATGGGTGGCGACCGCATGGGATAATAACACCGTGAGAAATAGCAGTGGTAATGTGAAGCATTTTGCGCTAATAAAAAACGGAAAGCGTATATACCCCAAATATCAAATTCCGCAAATATTATCTGATTTACTCCCTGCGAGTAATTGCGCATCTTATTTCGGTTTCGATCGAGGACAAATATTAAGCAGTCCATATGAAGTCAGATACATAAACACGCAAGGGGATCTGATAACTTTTGAAGTTACAACCGAACAAATTCAGAAGATGGTTGAAGACGAAAAGAATTTTAACGCATAACATAAAAATCCCGCTATCGTATTAACGGTACGATAACGGGAAGATGTAATAACCCACCCAGGGCTGATTACTATTATATTATAACATGATCAGCCCATTTCTAAAAAGGAGCTGATTTTTTTTATGCTTAGAGCCGCTTTATACGCACGTTTTTCTTCCGAAAACCAGCGTGAAGAATCTATTCTTGCGCAATTCAGAGACAGTACTGAATACTGCAAAAAGCACAATTACGCTATTGTTGCGAAGTATGCCGATGAAGCAAAATCAGGCACTACGACCATTGGCCGTGAACAGTATAAACTTATGCTAAAAGATGCGCAGAAAGGAAAATTTGATATCGTCGTATTTCACAAAATAGACCGCAATGCCCGAAACGAACTTGACTATTACATAACAAAGCACAAGCTGGAAGAAGCCGGTGTAAAGTATGCTTACAGTCGACAGGACATAGACAGCACATCTCCGGAGGGTCAAATGATGGAGTCTATGCTGGTTGGCATGGCCGCTTACTATTCGCGGAATCTTTCAAACGAAATCAAAAAGGGCCTGCGTGAAAACGCAATTCAAGGTAAATGCACAGGTGGTCGTCCACCGTATGGTTTTTCTATTGATGCTAATAAAAAGCTAATCATCAACGAAAACGAGGCACCCGCCGTCCGTGTGATTTTTGACTGGTACTCCGCCGGTGTCCATTACGGCGTTATACGCAAGCGGCTTTTTAATGCTGGTTACCGAAACCGCGCAGGAAAAGAATTTACCATTGCTTCTATTTATGAAATCCTGCGGAATAGAAAATACGTCGGGGACCTCTATCTCGGCAAAACGCTATTCCGTAAAGGAAAGCGAAATACTCATCAAACAAGCGCTAATGTACAGTATTTTGAAAACGTTATTCCAGCCATTGTTTCAAGAGAAATTTTTGAGGAGGTGCAGGTTAAATTGGATCGGAATAAACGGAGATCAGGAGCAGGAAAAGCAAAAGCTATCTATGCTTTATCAGGTCTTATATATTGTGGGAAATGCGGGTCTGCTATGGTCGCACACTCGACGAAAAACAGCCGTGGTATAAAAAACTATTACTACAGATGTCCGAAAGGGCGTCTTGTCGGAGATGAGAAATGCCCGCAGAAATTTATCAATCGTGATGATATAGAAGAAACAGTATATCAATTAATACGCAAATTATTTACGGCTCCGGATGCACACGACCAGATAAAAAGAATTATTGCTAAAAACAACATGGGCGTCAAAGTTCCGGACTATACAGACCAGGTAAAAAGGCTAAAAAAGCAGGAGAGCGATGCTTCTAAGCGGCTTGATAAATTATACGATTTGTATATGACCGACCGGGAAGATGAATTTACATCCGCAAAAATGGCGCAAATCAAGGAAGAAATACTGCGGCTCAGGACGCAAATTAAAGAAGCCGAAGACAGACAGGCTATCGCACAGTCTACAACCTTTGATATTGATAAAATCATTGATACTTTTCAAAAACAACTCAAACAAAAACAGAGCCCCGAATTTATCAAGACCCTGTTTGAGCTTGCCGTTAAAAACGTGACCGTTTATCCCGACAAAATAAAAGTGGTTTTGTTGGTGACCCAAGAGAGATTCGAACTCCCGACACCTTGATTCGTAGTCAAGTGCTC
>ERZ772902.528-NODE-528-length-40230-cov-5.136752_pt1 | contig 40230 bp, 36 predicted proteins | sample MGYA00511470_ERZ772902 | MGnify/ENA primary metagenome ERZ772902 (study PRJEB29015, sample SAMEA2737717) | human gut metagenome | biome: human gut; feature: human-associated habitat; material: faeces | place: China | collected 2012 ... | reverse complement strand
TCGTTTCGATGCTCGAATGCCCGAGAACATCCGCCAGCTTGACGATGTCCTTGTATGCGCGATAAAACGCCGTCGCGAACAGGTGGCGCAAATTGTGCGGAAAGACCTCCCCCGCGTCGACGCCCGCGCGGGCGCACAGTTTTTTCATCTTTAACCAAATTTGATATCTCGACATGGACTTACCGCTTTTGGCGCGAAAGATCGCGCCGGAGGCGGTTTTTTGCTGCGCAGCAAACTTGAGCAGCTTTTGCGTGCGCCGACCCGTTCTGCACCGCTGCGGCGGTTTGATTTTCAACGCGCGTCCTTTGACGAAAAAAAGCTCATTGCCGCCGAATTTGTCGAGCGGATCATGCTCGACGGCGAAAGGGTGCATATCATTTGGAAAGCCTGATGCGTGCGCACGCATCAGGCTTTCTGCCTAAAGGTACGGAAGATCAGGAGATGCTCAGCAGCAGGCCGGATACAGCGCACTGCGGCAGGTCGGACAGGGCGGAGGCTGCATAGTTCTTCTCGCTCGAGACAACGGAGAAGTCATCGGACTTTTCCACGTGCAGCGTGAATTTCTCTCCGTCTGCCGCGACGGGATATTGCATGCTCTTTTCGCCGCTGAGGGCAAAGGTGAGCAGGGCGCGGGTCTGCGCGCTGCCGGAGGCGAGAAGATCTTCCGGCTGCTCGGGTGCGGAGGACTCTGCGGGGGCTTCCTTTGCGGAGGAAGCGATGAGCGTGCCGCTTGTAAAGTCGAACTGATCGCCCGCGCTCAGCACGAAAACGCGCAGATCGCTGACGCTGAAATGCGAATCGTCGTTTCCGTAAACGGCGCTGCGATTGTCAAGCACAGTGACCGTACCCGCTCCATAGACCGTGCCGACGCCGCCGGTGACGGCGATGCCGGTCGCCTCGTCCAGCCCGATGGCGTATGCCGCGCCGCCGGAGCGCTGCACGGTGCAAAGGCGGGCGAGCCTTCCCCGTGCGCCAAAGTGGGAGTCAAAGGTGAGCGCGGCGCCGCAGGCGGCTGCGTCGCAGGGAAGACCGCCGTAGAGCGCGCCCTCTTCGCCACACACAGCGCCGGCGGCGGTCAGCACGGCTTCGGTGGGCTTTGCGTGCGTCAGCGCTGCATGGGAGTCGGCGTCCTGGAAGCAGACCGAGCCGAGCATGTGCGCGCCCGCGCTCGTTCCGGCAAGGAAGCCGCCGCGCGCGAAAAGATCCTGCACGGCCTGCCCGACGGCATTCCAATCGCCGTCGGCATTTTGCAGGGCGTAGATGCCAAGACTCTGGTTGCCGCCGGTGAAGTATACGCCGTGGCAGCTGGAAACGAGAGAGGCAAAATAGGCGTCGCTGCCGATGGTATCCCGGTTCTCCGCGGTGAGCGGAATGTAGACTGCTTCGAATCCTGCGTCCGCAAAGCGGTGTTCAAAGCTGCGCACAGAGGGGGTATCCTGATAGAAGTACGACCACAGCTCACGTTCGCTGCCGCTGGAGGCACCGATGACGGCGACGCGCGGCGTATCGGGGAAACTGCGGAAGATCGCCTGCGAGGTGGAGATGATGGAGCTGCGGTCGCCGCCGATCGAGGCCGCGCCGCCGTTGGGGAAGAGAATGCCGCTGCCGCTGCCGATCGTCCCGCTGGAGGCGGGAAGCGCCTCGGGCGTGACAAAGCGCTCAGCACAGTAGGATACGCCCATGAGCGTTTCGGCCGATGCGCTGGCAACATAGACATAGTAGCAGCGCGCGGGATCCACGGCATTTCCGTCAAGATCCTTCTGTTCGGAAAGATCCAGTGAGAATTCGGTGCTGCCTGCGTTGTCGAAGCGCAGCGCGCAGCCGCTGCCGCTCAGCGCGTCGAGCGCGGCGCGGTCTGCGCCGGAGAGCTGCTCCTTTACGGCGGCATAGCCGTTTGCGGAGAGGAAAACGTAGTTCGTTTCGATCTCGCCTTCGGTATCGCTTGCAAAAGTGCCGGTCAGGACGCTGCCCTCGCGCGTGAAGCGCAGCTTTCCGGCGCTCGGCGCGATGTAAGCGGTCTGCGCCGCCTTTTCAAGGCTCAAAAGACCGTCGGCGCCGAAAACGGCGGCGTAGAAATAGTGCGTGCCGGGCTCTGTAAAGTCATCGCCGGTGATAAGATCCTTCTGGGCGGTGTTGAGCGTGTTGCCAACGCCGTCGCAGTAGCTGAGATCGGTCATCACATAGGCGCGGTTGGCAGGCTTGTCGAGCGCGAGAATCTCTTCGCGGGTGAGCGAAGAGAGGTATTCCCATACCTCGTCGAATTCCCGCACGCTGTAAAAAACGAGAAAGCCCTCGGCTCCGTCGAGCGTTTCCGGCGGGAAAAAGGCGACCTTGTAGCCGGAGCTTTCATCGCCTTTGCCGACCATGCGCAGCTTTGTGAGCGTGTACTCATTGAACTGCGGGTTGACCCAGGCATCGCCCTGCTTTTCGGGAGCGGCGGGTTCCTTGCTCCCGCAGGCGCACAGCATCAGCAGCAGGAGCGCGGCGGTCAGAACGGATAGGCATTTTTTCATCAAAAGTCACTCCTTTGAAAAAACGGGCGGGGCAGCATGCCCCGCCCGCGGCTTGTCGGGAAAATGGATTTAAGCCTCTGCGCCGAAGTACACGGTGACGTAGGCGGAGGACTCGCTGCCGTCCTTGGCGAGCGTGATGTAGTAGTCGTCGGGGTAGTCCGGGTCGTCGTCATATTCGGCCGTAACGGTGATGCCGAGATCCAGCGTGTCGACCTGAGAAGAGAAATAGTCCTGAACGGCCTGCGTCTTTTCTTCCTGCGTCATGGCGGAAACGTCCTGATCCTCCATCAGCGTGGTCTCGGTGACAAGATCAAATGCGGCGGCAAAGTCGTTGGCAAGGTCGATGGCGCTCTGCTCCATCACGAAGGTGCGGTCTGCTTCGCCGACCCACAGCACCTTTTCATAGCCGATGGTCACGAGATAGAAGTGATACTCGCCCGCCTGCTGCAAAAGAGAGGTGCCGTTGATGAGATCAACGCCGTCGCCGTAGAAGCGAATGGGATCGGCGGTGTTGCCGTCAAAGTAGCTCATCTTATCGCCGGAGAGGTTGCGGATATTGCCGTCGAGATCCAGCGCATCGATCTCTGCAAGGAAGCTGTCGGGATCGCTGAAGCGCTCGGAGGTGAAGAAGGCCTTCACGTCATCCAGCGTCGCGGTGGAGTAGCACATGGCAATGCTGAAGACATTTTCGTTGTTGATAAGGTCACCCGCGGTGCCCTGCATGGAAAAGCCCTTCATAAAGCTTGCATCGTTGGTGTTCGTGCCGCAGAGCGTCACGTCCGCAACGGCGTAGGCGTCATCAAAGGCGGCGTCCTTGCTGTCGCCATCCGACTGATTGCCGCAGGCGGTGAGGGTGAGTGCGAACACAAGAGCAAGTGCCATAAGAGTAAAGAGACGTTTGCTGGTTTTCATGTTGGTTTCCTCCTGATTTTAGTTTTATTGTACGGCGTGCTGCGCCGCAGTCAACTTTTTGATGGTGATCGTCCCGCCGCTGCGCGTAAGGTGCATGACGTAGGCTGAGCCGTGCACGCGCAGCGCCCTGTCGGAGAGGGAGACCTCAAGGGCGGTGTCCTCGCTGATGCCGAAGCCCTCGTTTTCGCCCGCGTCTTCCATCGCGGCGAGCAGACGCTGAAGCCGGGCACGGCGGTTGAAGTGCTGATCGACGATGCCGCCGGGCAGAAAGCCGAGTCCATGCGAGAGCAGCAGCTGCTCCGGCGAAACGCCGCCGTTGTCACAGTAAGCTGCCGCGTCGGTGCAGACGGGGAGAGTCAGCGTCCCCTCGTCGTCGCCGCGCACGATCATCGTGCGGCTCATGATCGCCGCGCCTGCGGAAGAGCCGCCGATCACGCCGCCGTCGGAAAGAAGGCGGCGCATTCTGCCGAGCACCGGCGTGTCTGAACCGTCCGGCTGCAAAAGAAGCCTTGCCGTGTGCAGTTGGTCGCCGCCGCTGAACCATACGCCGCTCACCCCGTCAAAAAGCGGGAGCAGCGCCTCGTCTGCGCGGTTTGTCCAACCGCTGTGGCCAAGCAGCGCGGGAGTCTCTGTCAGCGGCAGCAGCACGACTTCGCCGATCCCGGCGGAGAGCAGCAGCTCACGGTTGAATCGAAAGCTCTCCTCCGCCTCTCCACTGGCGCAAACGGCGAGCATGACCTTGCCGCGCTTTCCGCCGCAGAGGGCGGAAAACCTGCCAAAGATGTCGGCTTTGCCCTGCTCGGTCGCGCCGATGTTTCCGCCTGCGATCAATAATGTACCGTTCATCCGAGCATCCTCCTGTATTCGTCGCATTCGCGCGCGTTGGCAAAGACAAAATGACCGGGGGCGATCTCCGTCCAGGCCGGTTTGTCCACGCTGTAATCATGCACGGACGGATTGTAGAGCGTGCAGGTCTTGCCCCGCTCGGCGGCGGGATCCGGCATAGGGATCGCGCTGAGCAGCGAACGGGTGTAGGGGTGCAGGGGGTGGGCAAAGATCTCTTCGCCCGGTGCAAGCTCCATCAGAGCGCCCTTGTAGATCACGCCGATGCGGTCGGAAATGAAGCGCACCACGCTCAGATCGTGCGCGATGAACAGATAGGTGAGCGAGTGCTCTTTTTTCAGTTCATTGAGCAGGTTGATGATCTGAGCACGAATGGAAACGTCCAGCGCACTGATTGGCTCGTCGGCGATGATGAATTCCGGCTCCATGATGAGCGCACGGGCGATGCCGAGACGCTGGCGCTGTCCGCCGGAAAATTCATGCGGGAAGCGGCTGGCAAACTCGGGCAGCAGCCCCACGCGCTGCATGACGCGGGAGACCTTGGCCTTGCGGTCGGCTTCGTTTTCGAAGAGGTTGAAGTTATAAAGTCCTTCGGAGATGATGTAATCCACCTTGGCGCGCTCATTCAGGCTTGCCATGGGATCCTGAAAGATCATCTGCACCTGCTGGCGGTACTGCTTGATCTCCTCCCGGCTGAAGCGGCGGTTGACGCGCGTGCCCTTGTAGAGGATCTCGCCGCCGGCGGTGGGAATGATCTTCATAATGGCGCGGCCGATAGTCGTTTTACCGCTGCCGGATTCACCGACGAGGCTGAACGTCTCCCCGCGGTACACATCGAAGGACACACCATTGACGGCATGAAAGACCTTTTTGCCGGAGCCGAAGTCGATTGAGAGATCCCTGACCGAGAGCAGCGGCTCGTCGCTGCGCGGGGTATACGGCTCGGGCGCGGCGGGTGCTCTGCCGAGACCGGGGGTGCGGTAGTTGCGCGGGTCGCCCCATTTCTGAATGGCCATGGGGTGCATCGTCCATGTTTTTGCCGTGTGCCCTGGGGAAACGGAAAACATCGGCGGCTCTTCCAGCCGGTCAATCTCCATGGCCTCCGGGTTGCGGGGGTAGAAGGCGTCGCCCTGAATGTCGTTGTAGAGATTCGGCGGCGTGCCGGGAATGGTGAACAATGCCTGCCCCTTGACGCCGAGCTGCGGCAGTGCGCGGAGCAGGGCGCGGGTGTAGGGGTGGACGGGACAGGAAAAGACTTCCTCTGTCGGCCCCGTTTCGATGATCTCGCCGGCGTACATAACGGCCACGCGGTCGGCGATATTTGCCACCACGCCGAGATCGTGCGTGATGAAGATCACGCTCAGTCCCATGCTGCGCTGAATATCGCGCAGCAGCCGGAGGATCTGCGCCTGCAGCGTCACGTCGAGCGCGGTGGTGGGCTCATCGCAGATGAGCACCTCGGGGTCGGCGGCGATCGCAGTTGCGATGACAATACGCTGGCGCATACCGCCGGAAAACTCGTGCGGGTATTTCCCGTAGCGGTCAGAGGAGATGCCGACCTGTTCCATCAGCTTTTTCGCCTTTTCCGTGGAGGCGTCTTTGCTGAGGTCGGAGTGCAGCGTGATCATCTCGCGGATCTGTTCGCCGACGGTTTTGAGCGGGTTGAGCGCCGTCATCGGGTCCTGAAACACCATGGCGATGCGCTTGCCGCGGATGGCGAGCCAGTCCTTTTCTGCAAGGCAGTCGAGCCGGGTGCCCTTGAAGTCGATGCTGCCGCCGACGATCGTACCGTTTTTGTCGGTCATGCCGATGAGCGTCTTGGTCAGCACGCTCTTGCCGCTGCCGGACTCGCCGACGATGGCGAGCGTTTCGTTTTCATAGAGATCGAGGCTCGCGCCGCGCACGGCGGTGAGCGTTTTGCCGCGCAGACTGAAGTTCACGCGGAGGTCGCGGACGCTGAGAATCGTATTTGCCATAGCTGCGTCCCTCCTTAAATGTGATTGCGCGGGTCGGAGGCATCCGCAAAGCGGTTGCCCACGATATAGAACGACACCGTGACGAACGAGAGGATGATGGTCGGATAGATCAGCTGGAAGGGATAGACCTCAAAGCTATTCTTGCCGACGGAGACAAGGTTGCCGAGCGACACAACGTCGAGCGGAAGGCCGAGGTTGATGTAGCTGAGGAAAACCTCGGAGCCGATGGAGTAGGGGATCGTCAGCGCGACCTCCATGATGACGATGCTGACGATATACGGCACGATGTTTTTCAGCAGAATGCGGGAGAGCGGCGTGCCGAGACACTGGGAGGCAATGTTGTACTCGTTTTCACGGATAGCAACAACGCGGTTTCGCACGAAGCGCGCGATGGAGAGCCAACCGGTCAGACACATGGCGAGCACGATCGTCCAGAAGCTCGGGCGTAGAATGTAGGTGAAGAGCACCAGATAGACCGTCTGCGGGATATTGGTGACGATGTTGTAAAGCTCCGTCATGAAGCGGTCGATGCGCTGCACGTAACCCCACAGCGCGCCCGCGATCGTGCCGAGCGTCACATCGAAAAACGCGATCACGAAGCCCAGCAGCAGCGAGGTGCGCGTGCCGTACCAGGTGCGCGCCCACATATCGCGGCCGATGTTGTCCGTGCCGAACCAGTGCTCCTTGCAGGGGGAGAGGTTCCACATGGCGCTGCCAGTCTGGGCAAAGTTCGGGTTGCGGTAGCTCGTTTCCCAGCCGGGGATCAGCTCGCTGATGAGCGGGTAGAGCAGGCTCATCGCAACAAACGCGCACATGATGCCCAGCAGCACCGTGGAGCTGCGCTGTTTGAAGAAGGTGCGGAAGGTGCTGTGCCAGTAGGAGTAGTTGGAGTAGCCGGTCAGTTCGCTCTTTTCGTAGTCGAAGGGAATGCGTTCGAACATGCTCTCGCTCAGCGAGACCTTGAGATTTGGCTTTGCAGCGTTCATGACTATCCCTCCTCCTTTTCCGTAAGGCGGATGCGCGGATCCAGAAATACCATCAGAATATCACCGAGGAACACGCCGAGCACGCCCAGAGTTGAATACAGAATGACAAGCACCTGAACAAGAGAGTTGTCCATCTCCTGAATGGCTTCCACGAGAAGGCCGCCCATGCCGGGAATGGAATAGAGGCTTTCGATCACGAGGGAGCCGGAGATCGTCAGAAGCATTTGCAGGGGGAAATACTGCGCGAGAGGCACGAGCGCGTTGCGCAGCACGTGGGACTTCATCAGCTTCCAGTCGCTCATGCCCTTGCTGCGGGCGAATTTGACATAGTCGCGGTTTTCCTCGTCCACCATGAACCGGCGCAGCCAGATGGCATACCAGGCGATGCTCGAAAGCGAGAGCGAGATCGTCGGCAGGATCCATGTGACGGGATTGCGCTCGCTGAACATCATGGGGATCTTGAAAAGACCCGTGATGGCGATCTGGAGCAGGAAAAGATAGATAAGGCTCGGCACGGCGCGCACGATGACCACGTAGCCCGTGCCCAGCGCATCCGGCAGGCCGCCCTTGCCCTTGGCCATTGCCATGCCCATCAGAAGTCCGAGAACCAGCGAGATGAGCATGCTCACTACGCCGAAGTAGAGCGAATAGGGGATCTTTTCCGCCAGAATATCCGAAATGGCGCGGTGGGGCTGGAGCACGTAGGACTCGCCGAGGTCGCCGTGGAAGAGATCGACCATGAATTTGCCGAAAAGCTTAATCGGATTGCCGACAGCGCCGATGTCCTCAAGGTACATCTCGCGCTCGGCCTCGCTCATGTTCTGGTAGTCGTCGCGCGTGAAGTAGCCGTCGGTCGGCATCAGGCGCAGCAGCAGAAATACAACGAATACCACGATGAAAACACTGAGCAGGGATTGCAAAGTCCGCTTAAAGATATATTTAGCCATGTTACCACCCTTTATATCGGTACGGCGGCGTCTCAGCCGGCATTTCTCTTGAGCAGCTGCTCATAGAACTCATCTTCCAGCTGCTTGTACTGCTCGGCCGAGATGGGCTCTTCGGAAAGCTGCATACCCTTATACTTGAAGCGGGAGAGGCCAAAGCCGCCGCGCGGCGCGGTGAACGGGATCTCGCGGGTCATGCCGTAAGTGCCGCCGCCGCTCTCCCACGGAATGATGTAGCCGCCATTAATGAGCATGCCTTCAGCCTGGGCGAAGAGTTCATAGCGCTCGGAGGCGACGAGCTTTTCACTGGCCTCCTTCACCAGCGCGTCGAACTGCGGCAGAGAGTAGCGGCCGTCGTTGACGGCGCCGCCCGTCGTCAGGCGGTCGAGCTGGGAGAGAGGATCGGCATATTTGAAGCTGTAGTTATCATAGGCAAAGTCAAAGTTGCCCGGAGCGATGACGTCGTTGTACTTGTCGCCCGTGAACTGGGAGAGGATGACCTCGATATTCTCGCTGCCAAAGACCTCTTCAAGGTTCATTTTGATGATCTGCGCCATGGAGACCTCGTCGGAGGACGCGCCGTGTACGTAGACCAGCTGGAGCGGCAGCTTACCGTCGGTCTGGAACGAGAAGGTGCGGCCCATCTTGACCTCGCCGGCGCTTGCGCCGCGAATGTTGCCGCTGCCGTCGGTCACCGCGCTGAGTGCCTTTTCAAAGTACTCCTTTGCAAGAGCGGGATCGTAGGTGGCGGCGCCGCGCTCCTTGATCTCCTTGAGGGGAGCGTAATCGGTGTAGTCGATGCCGTTTTCATCGTAGCAGACGTCCTCGGGACAGATGAGGTTGGTCAGCATATCCTCGGTGTCGTAGGGGTTGTAGAGCTGCGCAATGGTCACGCGGTCGAGCGCGTGATAGAGCGCGAGGCGGAAGTCCTCATTCTGCACGAAGGCGTTGAACTCGCTGTTGGGGCTTTCGAAGTTCGGGAAGAACCAGAAATTGACGGAGGACTTGTCGCGCAGCGTCACATACTGTCCCCATTCGGGATCCTGCATGTAATGCTCGACCTGATCGCCCGTGAGGGAGGTGCCGGTCAACTCGCCGCGCTTGAACATTTCGACCGTGGCGGCGCCGTCGGTGATCTTCTGGAGAACGATCTTTTCCACGCTGACCTTGTCGGCATCGTAGTAGTTTTCATTCTTGACCATGACAAATTCTTTGTTGCGCTGCCAGCTTTGGAGAATGTAAGCGCCGCAGTAAAGGAGCTGGTCGGGGGCGGTGCCGAACTTGGTGCCGCACTGGTCGGAGAACTCCTTGTGGTTGGGTAGGAAGATCTCAGTGACGAGGAAGGATTCAAAATACGGCACGGGCGCGGTCAGCGTGTACTGGACGGTGTACTCGTCGAGCGCCTTGACGCCGACGGTGTCGTCAAACTGTGCTTCCAGCTTTTCGCGCGGGCCTTCGGGCTTTTTGCTCGCCGCCAGGTTGGGGTCGTCAAAGTCAACGAGCGTGTCGTAATATTCGCCGAGGCCGGCGATCACGCTCTTGATGATGGACATGTCGCTCTTGGTTTTCTTATGGTCGGCAACAAAGCGCATGCCGTCTACAAAGTCCTGTGCGGTGACGGGCGCGACCTCTGCGCCCTTGCTGTCGTACCACTTGGCGTCCTTGCGCAGGTGGAACGTCCAGACGGAGTAATCGTCGTTGTGCTCCCAGCTTTCAGCGAGCGAGGGAACGAAGGCACCAAAGCGGTCGGTCTCGATCAGACCGTCGATGACGTTGGAGATGACCTTCTTGCCCGTGGTGTCGGGCAGGTAGAAGGGAATGAGGGAGGTGACGTCGGTAGAATAAGAGCCAAGATACTCTGCGGTATTCACGCTCTTGGAACCGCAGCCGCTCAGACAGGAGACCGTCAAAAGCATTGCGAGTGCGATGGACACTGTACGGGATAGGATTTTTTTCATCATAATTCCTCCGATCGTTTATTCGAAGCGACCCTTGACGATCGCCTGACCGTTTTTGACCATTTGTCTGCCGCGGGCAAAGACGCCGTCGATGCTGAGCGCCTGCCCGAGAAGGACGAGATCCGCGTCTGCGCCCTCGGCGATACAGCCCTTTTGCGCTTCCATCCGCAGCACGCGCGCGGGATTGCAGGTGATAAAGGTGAGGGCGGTTTCCAGCGGGAAGCCTTCATGCTGCACAAGATTTACAAGCTCATCGTGCAGCACGCGGCTCGTGCTGTAGCTCAGCCCCGTGCATCGGCCCTGCTCATCAAAGCGCGGCTGACTGCCGAAAGCATCGCTCGAGAGCGTCATGCGGCCGCTGTCGGCGCCCTTGTCCATGGCGTATGCCATCAGGTGCGCCGTGCCGCCGGAGGAAGTCTCACCGGCGGTGAAATCGGCCTGCCCGCCCGCCTTGATCCACTCTATCGCTTCCTCGAGCAGTGCGCTGTTGCGCGCGACATGAGTCGGAAGGAAGGTGCTCAGAGGCACCTCGGATTCTTTCAATGCACGGAAGAGCTTGGAAAGAGCCTCCTGTCCATCGCCCATGTGAATGGTCAGCAGCCCTGCCTTGCGGCTCAGTAGTCCGCCGCGGCGAACCGCGCTTGCCAGCCGCAGCAATTCTTCATAGGTGATCTCGGAGCTGCGGTGGTCGGAGAGCGCGATCTTTGCGCCCACAACGCGGTCGATGAGAACGAGATCCCGCTCTACGCTGCCGCAGAGGGTGGGGGATGGGTAGCCGTAGGCGCCGGTGAGCATATAGCAGTCCATGCCCTCTTCCGTCAGGGCATGCGCCTTGGCATAAAGCGTTTCCAGGCTGCGGGCGATGCCGTCCGTTCCGAGAAGCCCTACGACGGTGGTGACGCCAGCGGTGGTAAAATCCGTCAGGCGGGATTCCGGCGCGCGGGAGGAAAAGCCGTCCTCACCGCCGCCGCCCGTGATGTGAACGTGCAGATCAATGAATCCGGGGACGAGCGGTTTGCCTGCCGCGTCGACCGTTTGCAGCATGGGAAAGCGAGTGGGGATCTCCCCGCAGGGAGCGATGAGGGCGATCTTTCCGCCCTCGAGCAGCACGTCGCGCATGCCCAGGTGGCGGGGAGCGTAAACGTCTGCATTCTGGATCAGTGTTATCATTTCAGATGCTCACTTTCTTCTGGAATTTCTCCGCTCATAAAGCGGGATACGCTCAGCTCCTCGTCCAGGATCCGATCGAGCGCCGGGCCCATTTCCAAGGCGATGCAGGAGGTGAGCACGTTGATCAGCGAGATCGGCGCGGTGAGCGAGTTGAAGAAGAACTTGGTCTTGGTGCCGCAGATGAAATTGAACGGCCCGTCTGTGACGGCGGGGGAGGCGCTGCTGTCGGTAATCGTGATGATCGTTGCCCCGCGATAGGCGGCGTAACGGGCCACGTTGGATACCGGCTCATAGTACGGCGGGAACGAAAAGAGCACGATCACGTCGTTTTCGTTCACCATAGAGAGCGAGGTTTTCACCGTGTCACTGTCGCCGAGCTTGAGACTTGACGCCTTGATGCGAAGGTAGTTCAGGCGGTGGGCGAAGTAGTCTGCCATCACCTTGGAAACATCGTGACCGAAGAGCAGCACCTCGCGCGCGTTCATTAACGTCTGTGCGCAGTCGAAGATCTGTTCCTCGCCGATCGAGGCGGCCAGCGCGGTGATCCCCTGCTGCTCGGCTTCGAACATCGAGCGCAGCAGCGCGCCGCGGTCGCTGCGGGAACGGTCGTCCACCGTTTCCAATGTGTAGCTGCGGTCAAAGGAGTCCTTCAGCCGTTCGCCGACGTAATGCCGGAACACCTCTTTCATCTCGGCATAGCCGCTGCATCCGAGCTTGCGGCAAACCTTGAGCACGGAAACCTCCGTTACGCCGATGCGCTCGGCGGTATTGCGCAGGGTGTCGTAGCAAACGGCCTCCGGGTGGTTGAGCATGTATTCGAAGATACGCGTCTGCGTTTTCGTCAGAGTATCGCTCAGCTCAATCATTTGCTGCACAGTTGGCATGAAAGCTCACCACCTTAGTAAAGTGTATGCTATATTTTTACCACAGGAAAGCAGCTCTTGCAATATAAAAATTCATAAATAAAGCATTTGGTGAATAGAATTTACAATTTGTATAGTGCAAATGATATCATTTGTTTTAGAAAAAAGAAAAACACACAGATGAGTGAAAAGTGCCCGCTTTTCACTCATCTGTGTGCATTCAAGAGAGATGCAAGTATACCTAATGGCAAAAGATATACATTGCTATGCTATGGGTGTGACTATCATAACGTATTATTTCGCATTTTGCACGTGTTATCGTATAGAGGCAGCACATTACTTTCCTGCATTAGTGCATCGGTGCATCGGTGCTACAATGCACAAAACAAGAAACTGCTGATTTGCTCAAATTTGTTGTATTTGCATAAAACGCATACTAAAATACCGAGTGTGGCAAGCGGCCTGACAGACACCGCCTGCCTGCTCCATGCAAAACTGGAGAAAAACAAATCGACAAAAACAGAGAGAGAGAGGAAATCTATGAGTATTTTAACCAACCCCGTGACTGTATCGGTCATCGTGCTGTGCGTACTCAGCCTTCTGAAGCTGAACGTTCTGCTCGCCATGCTGGTCGCCTGTATTGCCGGCGGTCTTGCCGGTGGTATCCCCATCTACGCTGCTGAGGGCGACAGCGTTATGAAACTGCTCACGTCCGGCTTCTCCGGCAACGCGACTACCGCTCTTGCCTACATCCTGCTCGGTACCTTCGCTACGGCGATCGCTACCACCGGCCTTGCCGACATTGTCTCCAAGAAGCTGAGCAAGATCATTGGCACCACTTCTCGGCATGATCACCCTGATCGCCTGCCTGTCTCAGAACCTCATCCCCATTCACATCGCTTATATCCCCATCCTGATTCCTCCCATGCTCGTGCTGATGAACAAGATGCGCCTCGACCGCCGCGCTGTGGCTTGCTGCCTTGCCTTCGGTCATAAGGCTCCCTACATTCGATTTCCACTGCACGGGCGACGCGCTCTACATGATGAGCTTTTTGCTGTGCCCTGCGGAACGGCACCGGCTGGAGCGGGAAGAGAAGTAAGGGGATAATTGCATTTCAGCATGAGAAAAAGTACAAGGAGAGCAAGCCCGAAACAGGCTTGCTCTCCTTACTTTAGTTAGGAAGCTGCTGCAGCACTGCTTTTAACAACTGGTATACCCTGTCGATCGAGGAAAGATTTACGTTTTCTTGAACTGTATGCGCGCAGCGAATGGTTGGGCCGATAGAAATCATTTCCTGAATGAAAGGGCAACGTTCCTGGAGAATGCTGCATTCAACACCGGCATGAACATTTTCCATAATGCAGGGCTGCTGAAATAATGATTGATAGGTTTGTGCAAACAGTGCGTGCAGCGGAACATCTTTTTCAGATTCCCAAGGCGGATAGTAATCCTGCTGAGAAGATTGAAACGATGCGCGGTCAGCGGTGTGAACGACGAGGTCTCTTCCTTCGCTGAGCAACGCCTGAGAAGAAGCGCGCAGGCTTTCCACAATTTCAACATTATCGCCAAGCTGACGGACAGTGGCTAAATTGCTGGAAAGCTGGATTATTTCCGGGGTAAGCTGCAATACACCGTGAGGCAGGGCGGCAAGCGTAGAGAGCAGTTGATCGCAGAAGGAATCCGTATATGCTTGCTTGCAGATCGGTGCCTCAAATGAAGTCTGAAGAAGAATCCCGTGATCCACAGATTCTGCCTGAGCGGTGATTGCGCTGGCGGCAAGCTTCCATTCTTCTTCTGAAGATGTATCGCCGACCTGAATGAGGGCTTCTGCGCAAACTGGAATCGCATTGGAACGTGTACCGCCGTGCAGTTCGAGCAATTCCCAGTTTGAAGCGGGGCAGCTGCGAAGCCAGCGAACCAAAATCTGAATGGCGTTGAGGTGCGGGGTTCCAATATCAAGACCGGAATGGCCACCCTTTAGGCCGGATACAGAGAGCTTGAGGACCTTGGGGTTATGAAACCGCGACTGCTTATGACATTCAACGGAGGCATTCAAAATGATGTTGAGACCGCCTGCGGCGCTGATGGTAAATGTCCCTTCTGTTTCACTGTCCAAATTGATCAGCCGGGTACCGGAAACAAGAGATGCGTCCAATTCTTTGGCACCGGTCATACCGGTTTCTTCGTCTACTGTAAAAAGACCCTCGATATTCTGTACCGTGTCGTCTTCCATCAGTGCGAGAATCAGAGCCATTCCGATTCCGTTATCTGCGCCTAAGGTCGAACCGACTGCGTGGAGACATTCATCGGTTTCGCGCAATGATACGCCCTTTTGATAAGGAGTTCCCGTCGATTCCCATACCATATCCATATGAGCCTGGAGAATTGTAGGCAGCGTTGCTTGGGAAATCGTCTTACGAAGAACCACGTTTCCGCAGCTGTCCTGATCAACACCCAGACCGAGGCGCTTTCCTGTTTCGATTAAATACTGCGCTACGTTTGATTCATCGCCGGAGCGCCGGGGAATGCTGCAGATTTCACGGAAGTAAGAAAGAACGCGCTGCATGCTGTCCATTAAACTGCACCAGCCTTATTCTGGAGCTTCCGGTTCTGGAGCTTCTGGCTTACAACGTACAGCACCATAGCGACTGCAATGCAGATCAGGGGAACGGGGATCACATCACCCACCGCGACAAACCAACCAAGCCCCACGGGGCGAGCCGTCATGGTAACGCCGACAAACGAAGCCACAGCCCACGACACAATGGCGTCCCACTTGATGCCCTGAGGAACGTCGCCGCCGTCATAGTTTTTCCGGTTGCAGATATAGAAGTCAGCGATCAGGATACCGCCAATCGGGGTAATGAACACGCCTAACAAGGAGAGGAAAGTCACAAAGTATTTATACAAGCCAACTGCAGCAATTGCAGTGCTGATCAAACCGACAATGAGGGTCAGGCGCATGCGGGGGACTTTGCTGATACCGTCCAGAGTATTCATAAGACCCAGTACGCTGGTGTACAGATTGTTGTCGTTCGTGGTCCACTGACCGATGATCAACACAAGAGCGCCGAACAGGCCCAAGCCGAGGGACAGAATCATAATCTCCACGATATTCCAGTTGTGGAAAGCGTAGTTGAAGAATGCGCCGCACATCAAGATGGGAATGTATCCCCAGCAATGACCGATGCTTACGCCGATCATGCAGTCCCGCTTGGACTTAGAGAAGCGGCTGAAGTCACCTACCATTGTAACGCCTACGGCAAAGGAACCGACGACGGCGGCGATGCCCATGGGAATGGTAATCGGCGTGCTGACCGGCCCGGCGTTCCAGATGTCGCCGAAAGAAATCATGGAGCTTGTTTTCCAAACGGCAATGACGCAGAGAACCGCAAGCAGCGGCAAGCCCACTTCGCTGAGAAGCTTGATCGCCTTAAATCCGAAAATGGCGGTCAGCGACATGGTGATACCGCCGATAATTGTAAAAATCACAGAATTGACAGAGCTTCCGTTAACGTGCTTGATGACAGAAGCAATCGTTGTACCGAACAGGTCTGCCTGAAATGCGTACCAACCAAAGTTGGAGATGCAGAGAATAATGCCGATGATCTTGGCACCCTGTATACCAAAGGAGCGGCGACAGGTAAAAGAAGTAGAAAGATGGGTATGCGCGCTAACAAGAGCATTGAGAGTACCGATGATGGTGATGATAATAGATCCGATTATGCTGACTAAAAGCATATCCCGGAAAGAGAGACCGTCGGCAAGCACACCGCCGGTAGCTAATCCGCTCAGGCCAAATCCCGCGCCAAGCCATACCATGCCCTGCTGATACCAAGTTTGTCTGGCGGTTTCGGGGACTGGAGTTTTTTCGTAGTCGTTGTACTTTTCTTCCAACGGAGCCTTGGTTGCAGTGTTATTACTCATATTATTGCCTCCCGCAATACGTCATTTGGCTATTTCTGTCTCATATGATGATTCTTCCCTACTGTGATCGAATCTACTGCTTGGGTTTGAATTGTACCGAAATAGGCCGCCCTTTGCAAGATGTTGGCGTAAAAAGAGTGCTTGTCCATTTCGGTACAAATTCATTCCCTAAATCATAAGAGTTTGTTGCAGGTTTGTGCGATCAGTCCTGAAGGAAGACGCAGTCCATATCAAATCCAAAGAATCGGGGATTAAGAATCTCCAATGCGCGTTCGCGCGTCCAGAGCTCGTGGCAGTGGAAGCCGAGAACGGCAACCTCCATTCCCTCGACGCAGTTCGGATTGGTGATGGGGTAGCCGGTAGCTTTTTCCACCACGCAAATGAGATCCGGACAAGTGAGATTTACCTTGTCGTCGATCCACATTACCATGTTCTCGTTCTTGTACCAGATTTTTGAAGTCTGGTGTGCAAAAGCGCCTTCGCCGGCAATGTGAATCGTGCCAACGGTAAAGCCATCCTTGATGCCCCATTCGGACTCGCCGGTGACGGTTCCCTGGAAAAGCAGCTTACCCTTTCCGGTGTCCAGGATCGCCTGAATGGGATCGGAACCGCGCTCAACGGCTTCTCTTTGGGCACGACCAACAGTAGCTGCATACGTCAATGCATTGGGAATGACTGCGTGACGCAGCTTGTCACCCTTGATCGGGTGATCGGTCATACCAACCAAGCCGCCGGATCCGATTGCCATATAGCGGGAGAGCGCTTCTGCGCGAGCATCATTTTCTACGTTTGTGACGATCGCCATGTCGCCGAATGAAGTACCGACGGAGAAAGGCGTGATGGGATTTTCCGTCACATAATAAGTGGAAAACTGAAGCTCCGGCACTGCGCGGCCGGCTGCATCTGCATCGACAATGTATTTGCCCGTACGAGCTGCGGCGGCCATGACTGCGCCGGTGTTTCCGCCACCATACTCAATCGAAACAAGGCCTTCGAACTGAACGCCCATGTACTCTTCCAGAGCCTTCACCGACGTGGCAATCTCGTCTCCGCGTTTCTGGCTGGTATCGCCCTTGGGGACGATAGAACCGCAATAATAAGGATTGGCATAGTAGCTGTCATCGTTGATTTCATCGAAGGAGAGCAGTTTGAACTCGTGCCCGGCGTTCCAGGCTTTTTCGACGGCCTCTAACCCGCTCTCTAAAGAGCCGCCGCCGCCTGTACCAAGAATGGTGCAGCCAACCAAAGTGTCCTTGATTTCCTGAAGAGTTAGTTTTTTCATAAAAAAGCACCTCCAAAATTTGTCTATTTTGAATAATTTCCTTGCGGATTGCTTGACAAAATTATAAGATATATGCAAAGGCGCTTCAATGTGCCATAGTACAAAATTTGATTTAAATTTCTGTAATTTTTATAATTTTCCATTTATTCTGCAAGTATAATTTGACATCTTGGGAAGGCTTGATTATACTGATGCATAATTAAAGGCAAGGAGGTGCTTGTTGTGAGCGTTACGGTAAGCGATGTTTTACAGCTGGATATTCTTAACTCTGCCAAGGTAATTGCAGGGAAGAATGGGCTTGACCGGGAGGTTTTGCGGATCAACTTTACAGATTGTCCGATCAATCCCCTTGTGGATGCCGACTTGATTATAAGCGGAGATGCTTTTATCTGTAGCTTCTATATGAATAAAGATATGGAGGCAAAGATATATGATGCAGTTTCGTTTTATATTCAAATGGGAAGTGCTTGTTGCATTGCGCTGAATGAGTTTCTGCCGCAGTTTCCGCAAAGTGTGATCGAACTTGCCGATTCGCGGGATTTTCCGATTATTCACATTGACGGGACAGTTCCTTACGGTGCGCTCATACATGACATTTCTGAACTCATCATATCAGATCAATCAGAGTTATTACTGGAAAATAAAATTTTCCACCTGCTGAGCAAGGAACTTTCTGATGCTGAGCAGCGCAATATTTACCGGCACCTTGCACCGCATGTTCAATCTGACTACATCGTTGTGCATGCGACCTTTCAGGGTCTGAGTCATCGGCGGCTTCAAATGCTGAAGAAAGATGTGGCGATACAATTCAAAGTGCCTCTTTTTAAATATTTGGAGGGAGCCTTTTTTGTGCTGCCTTGTCAGGGGCAGAGAGAAATCAACAATATACTGCAGCAGATGACGCCGATTTTTTCCTATTATGCGCCAGAGCATTCCATGGGGTACAGCTCGGTTGCGGCGGGAGTAAAGCAGTTTTCTTCTGCATTTCGCCAGGCCCTTTCGGCGGACGAAATAGGAGGAGTATTGGGAAAATCTCCAATGGGATATGATGCGCTGTCTGTCTATCAGTTGCTGCTGCCGCTGAAGAATCATCAAATCCTGAGGAATTTTTGCAGCAGCATTCTTGACCCGCTAATAAAGCAGGATCTCTTGGAAACGGTTTCTGTATACCTTGAATGCAACGGAGATGTTAAAAGAGCGGCAGGCAAGGTGGGAAAGCATGAAAATACAGTCCGATTTCGGATCGGTCAGGCAAAAAACCTGCTGAATTTAGATGACTATGAATTTATTGAAAAAGTATCCATCGCGCTTAAAGCGAGAGATATTTTCGGGCAGCAAATGGGGGACGACTAAGACTCTGTTAAGGAAAATATGAATCCGGCGACGTATCTGCAACAATTGGATTTTGAACCTGCCTTCTGGCCCGGATAACTGGCAGAAGGCGCGCGTATCGCTTGCGCCGCGGGCGCTTCCAGATGCTGCCAGCGCTTCCACGTCCCACTGGATCGGCTCCATGCCTATCGAGCGGATGGTGGAGATGACGTGGTCGTCATACTCGCCGAACGGGCAGCGGATGAGCGTCGGGCGGACGCCGGTCAACGCCTCGATCTTATCGTTGCAGGTGTTCACGTCTGCGATGATCTGGTCGGCGGTGAGGGAATTATAATGATCATGCGCGTTGGAGTGGTTCATGAGCTCATTGCCGCTGTCCACGATGGCCTTGGCCTGTTCGGGATACTGATCCGCCCAGTTGCCCACGACAAAAAAGGTACAGGTGACTCCGTACTCCTTGAGCACGTCGAGGATCTTCTGCGTGTTGTCCGCGCCCCACGCCGCGTCGAACGAGATGGAGCACACCTTCTGGTCGCGCTGGACACAGTAGATCGGCAGCTGGCGCGTGGCGGCCGACGCGCTGACGGCGGCGGGATAATTGACGGCGGCAAAGATCGCCGCGGCGGCCAGCACCGCCGCGCCCAGCGTCAGCCATTTGCGCCGGAGCACCAGAAAGCGCGGCGGCTTCTTCTCCTTTTCAGACTTCTTCCTGCGGTCAAAATGAAACAGCATCAGCATATCCTCCCCAATTCTCTTGGTAGAGGGTATGCTGATGCTGTTCATATCATGCAAGGGGGACGGGCTTTACTCGATGCCCGCCAGCGTTTGGGCTTCGGCGACGTACTGGTCGATGAGGCCCTGCTCCTGCATTTCAGCGATCTTTTCGTTCAGGTAGGCGACAAAGTCCTCGTTGCCCTTTTGCACGCCGATGCACTGGCCCTCGCTGTCGCTTTCGATGCCGATGTCCTTGACCGTCAGGTCATCGTTCGCCGCGGCGAATGCGAGAGCTGCGGTGTAGTCGATGTACACAACATTGAGCTTGCCGCTCTTGAGCTCCATGATGAGATCCTGCGCCTTGACGAGGCCGACGACGTTCTCTTCGCCCACCAGCTCGTTGGCGATGGGCACCTGAATGGTACCGTTCTGCACGCCGACCTTGTGACCACTCAGGTCTTCGGGCTTGTTGTAGAGCGCGTCATCCTCCGCGCGGATCAGAATGGCCTGCTGCTTAAAGTACGGGTCGGAGAAATCGACGGACTTCAAGCGCTCCTCGGTCGAGGCCATACCGGCGATGACAATGTCAAAATCACCCTTGGCGAGGTTGATGCACAGGTTGTCGAACGACATGTCGACGACCTTGAGTTCGACGCCGAGGTCATCGGCGATGTACTGCGCGATAGCAACGTCAAAGCCGACGATGGTGTCCTTGCCGTCCACTTCCGTGTGGAACTCGTTCGGGGGATAATCAGCCGAAGTACCCATCACGAGCACGCCCGCCTCTTTGATCTGCTCGATCTTGGACTTGGCGGTGTCATCGGACGACGCGTCGCCGTCCGAGCTGCCCTGCGCACTGTCGTCGCTCTTGCTGCCGCAGGCGGCAAGAGACAGGATCATCATAAGCGCTAAAAGCAGCGCCGCAAATTTCTTGAATGCGTTCATCTTTGTTCCCTCCTACGTGTCTTATTCCCACAGGGGCTTGTCCCAAAGGTTCACCTTGGTGCCGATGCCCATTTCCGTCGCGTTCAGATAGAGCTGATAGGCGATCATGATGTCCAGCGCGCCGAGGCCCATGGACGCGGCGGCGACGAACTGATCATCCGAGGTGCGCAGCTTCTTCGTGCCGAGCACCAGCTCGCTCAGGTCCATGATCTGGCTCTCGTCGAGTTTGCCCTCCTTCGTGAGCTTGGACAGCGGGTTCGTGTGCTGCTTGAGCTGTGTCCAGTAGTCGGCGACGATGCCGTCGGCCTTGAGGAAGACGTCTTCCATCACCTCGTTGGAGTGCATGGAGACGAGGCCGCAGCCGGGCGTGAGCCAGGAGGTATCCATGAACGGCTTGGGTGCGGTGGTCTCGCCGACAATGAGCTGGGACTTGAGCGCCGCGGCCTTGCTGTTGCTCGTCGGGATGATCTCAACGCCGAGGCTGTCGCCGTACTCCTTCGCGATGCCCTCGGCCTTGGCGACATCAATGTCGCAGAGGTACATGGTCTTGATCTGGGGCAGCGCCTCGTGCACGGCGGAGATCATCGTGCGGCCGATAACGCCCGCGCCGACAAGGCACGCGGTGTCCGCATTGGAGGGGGCGGCATACTTGGCCATCAGGCCGCCGACGGCGGAGGTGCGCATCGCGGTGATGAGCGTGCCGTCCAGAATGCAGAACGGCAGCACCGTCTCGGGGTCACTCAGAATGGAAATGTCGATGCCGTAGGGGATGCCGGGGATCGTGGCGTTCTTCTTGGACTCCGCCGCCCACTTGATGCCGCCGATGTTGACATCGCCGCCGATGTAGCAGGGCATGGCGTTAAAGAACGACTGCCAGTTTTCCTTGTCGGGAATGCTGGTGTTGGTCTTGGGCGGGTTCTTGATGAGGCCCTGACCGAGCATCGCGTAGGTCTTTTCCGTAACGGCCAAGATCTGTTTCATATCGAGAAGGCCGGCCTTGATAACATCTTCCTGCTTGAGGAACAGGATTTCGGGATTGATCGTGTGAAGCATTTTAATTTTCCTCCAATAATATCGTAAATTTTTTAATTTTCGTTTTGTTAAATGACGTTGATGACCTTGGATAAGAACTCTTTGGTTCGCGCGTTCTGCGGGTGCTCGAAGATCTCCTCGGGCGTGCCCTGCTCGGCGATCTGTCCGCCGTCCATGAAGAGCACGCGCGTGCCGACCTTTCGGGCAAAGCCCATCTCGTGCGTGACGACGACCATCGTGATGCCGTCGCGGGCGAGGTCGGAGATGACCTGCAGCACCTCGCCGACCATCTCGGGGTCGAGCGCGGAGGTCGGCTCATCGAAGAGCAGCACATCGGGCTCCATCGCCAGCGCCCGCACGATGGCGATACGCTGCTTCTGCCCGCCGGAGAGCTGGGAGGGATAGGCGTTCGCCTTGTCCTCAAGTCCCACGCGCTTTAGAAGCTTGAGGGCCTTTTCCTTGCTCTCCTCTTCCGACTGCTTTTTGACCTTCGTGAGCGAGATCGTGATGTTTTCAAGCACCGTCAGGTTGTTGAAGAGGTTGAACTGCTGGAACACCATGCCGACCTTCTGTCGGTGCTTGTTCACATCAAAGCCCTTGGCCGTGATGTCCTCGCCCTCGAAGTAAATTTTGCCGGCGGTGGGCTGCTCCAAGAGGTTCAGGCATCGGATAAAGGTGGACTTACCGCCGCCCGAGGGACCGATGATGACGACCACGTCGCCCTTGCAGATGGTCTCGCTCAGCCCGTCGAAGACGGTCAGGCTGCCGAACTTTTTCTGCAAGTCCTTGATCTCGAACAATACGTTACCGTTCACTCTTTCTCAGCCTCCCTTCAAAGATGTTCAGGCCCTTGCCGAGGATGATATTCAGCGCCAGATAGATGATGGCGGAGATGTAGTAGCAAGGAAGCGGGTTATAGGTAGCGGTGACCACGATGCCGTTGTTGTACATCAGATCGCCGATGCCGAGGTACTGGATGATCGAGGTCTCCTTGACCATCGTGACAAATTCATTGCTGATGGCGGGGAGAATATTTTTGACCGCCTGCGGCATCACCACGTAGCGCATGGCCTGCGCATTCGTCATGCCGCACGAGCGCGCGCCTTCCATCTGGCCCTTGTCCACCGCCTGAATGCCCGCGCGGATGATCTCGGCGACGTAGGCGGAGGAGTTGATCGAAAGAGCGATGATACACGGCAGCGCCCGCTCCAGATCGACGCCGAAGAGGGTCCCGGTGGGATAGCTGATAAAGTCGAGCTGGTAGCAAACGATGTAGAGCTGCACGAGCATCGGCGTACCGCGAATGACGGTGATATAGATGCTGGCGAACTTTTCCAGCGGCTTAAACTTGGATAGCCGCATGAAAGCGATCAGGCAGCCGAGGATCGAGCCGCAGAACACGGTGAGCAGAGAGATGAGGATGGTCGTTCGCGTCCCTCGCAGGAAGTATTGATAATAATTCGTTGCAATTTCCCAAATGTTCATGTGCTGTGGTTTCCTCCTTCGTAGGACTGGCTGTGATGCTGATTGTATATTTATGTTCATAAAATGTCAATAGCGAGAATAATAATTCATATCAAGATTGTAGCGCTGAATAAAGAGGCGAAATAGAGCGGCAAACGATTTGGCAAAAATATACACAAAAGTCAGCATAACTATGACGGTCGAACATCCGCTGCGGCACAATACGGCGTGTTTATAAGCAAGCAAAAAGATTTTGCTGCATGAAAACACGCGAAAAAGAAAGGCGCCGGGCTGAAACGTTCACTGTTTCAGTCCGACACCTTTTTCATAAAAGCGCAAAATGCGCAAATGACCCCTGCCATCCCCAAATGGCAGGAGCCGTCTGCGTGATCGTGTGGGGCGCGCACGCGCCCTGGTATCATAAAGCCGCGAGCGGCTCTATCATCATGCGTCGTTTTCGAGCATCCGGTAGCCCACGCCGATCTCGGTGAAGATATACTCGGGCGAGGCGGGATTCTTCTCGATCTTGCGGCGGATGTTCGCCATATTCACGCGCAAAATCTGATTGTCGGCCTTGGCCTTCGGCCCCCAGATCTGCTTGATGAGATAGTCATACGTCAGCACCTTGCCAGCGTACTTGCCGAGCAGCGCCACGATCTTGAACTCGTTGAGCGTCAGGTGCACATCCTGATCGCCGATGAGCACGTGGTGCTTGTCATAGTCGATGGTCAGGTCCTTGACGGTGAACTTGCCCGACTGCGCGATCTCGTTGTTGTCGAGCGGCGTACGCGTGTGACGGATGGCCGTGCGGATGCGCGCGAGCAGCTCGCTCGTGCCGAACGGCTTTTCGATGTAGTCGTCCGCGCCGAGGTCGAGCGCCATGACCTTGTCATGCTCATGCGTGCGCGCCGAAACGACGATGATCGGCAGACTCGACCACGAACGAACCTCCTTGAGGATGTTCATCCCGTCCATGTCGGGAAGTCCCAGGTCGAGAATGATGAGATCGGGGCAGTGCGAGGTGATCATCGAGACCGCCTCGGCGCCCGTCTGCGCCACCAGCACGTCGAAGTCGTTCGCGGTGAGAACCGTCGAAATAAAGTTGCTGATGTTCTGCTCGTCTTCCACCACGAGCACTTTATCCTTCAATTTCACTGTTGATGCCCTCCTCCAGCGGCAGATAGAAGCGGAAGCACGCTCCGCCCAAATCTAAATTTTCTGCGGTCATCGTGCCGCCGTGCGCCTTGACGATGGTATAGCACACGGAAAGGCCGATGCCCATGTTTTTCTTCATATCAAAGTTATTGTGCGACACGCCGGAAAGCCCGCCGTTAAAGATCGTCGAGAGCTTCTCTTTCGGGATGCCGACGCCGTTGTCGCTGACGGCAAAGCAGGCGTTCGTCCCCTCGCGCGAGAGGCAGACGCGGATCTGCGTGACATTTCCGCCGTGAATGGCGGCGTTTTCCAGCAGGTTCATAATGACCTGACGGATCAGCGTCGCGTCCATCGGCACCATCAGCACCTCGTCCGGCACCTCGATTGAGACATGGATCGCCGGGAATCGCTTGGTGAACTTGCTGACCGAGACGCCGACGATCTCCTCGGCCGCCTCGCAGTCCTTCTCGATCTTTGCCTGTCCGCCGCTCATGCGCGTAATGGACAGGAGATTTTCGACCATGCGGATGAGCCACTGCGCGTCCTCGTTCACGTCTTCCAAAAGGCGGCGCTTCTGCTCGGGAGAAAACGAATCCTCGTTTTCGAGGATCGCGGCGGTGTTGCCGACGATGCTCGTCAGCGGCGTGCGGATGTCGTGCGACATCGCGCGCAGGAGATTCGCGCGCACGGCTTCCTTCTCCGTCTCGATGCGCAGCCGCTCCTGCTTTTTGATCTGCGTGTTCATCGCGCTGATCATCATGGACACCGTCAGCATCGCAAGGAAGGTAAACGGGTAGCCGGTGATCGTGAAGTTGAATTCCCAGTAGGGATATGTAAACACATAGTTGACGAACAGCACACCGGAGACAGCGCTGAATATCCCCCAGAAATAGCCCTCCGTCCAGCGCGAGATGGTCGCGACCGCCAGCACGAAGATGAGGTTCACGTAGCCACTGCCGTCGTCGATCCTTCGCAGCAGCGTGCAGAGCACCGTCGCCGTAGCCAGGATCGCCGCCGTCAGCAAAAGGTCGTAGATCCAACGCATTTTTTCGGGGATTTTTGCCATGTCGCCGCCTTCTCTCGCTTGATCGTTGGCGCGGAGAAAGACTCCGCATGCTTTCCGTCCCCATTATAGCATACAGCCTGCTAATTTTGTGCTAAATCGAATATTTTTTTCATGGTAGCAAAAAGGACGGCGCAATGCCGTCCCTTTCGCTGATAAAGGAAGAAGTGGAATTCAAAATTAAATCTTGCGAATGCTGACATTCGTCACATTCGCCATGTTGAAGCCGGGCTGCTGGGCGATCGCCGCCATGATGGCGACCTTGACCTCGTCGGTCAGACCGTCAGCGGGAACGGCGGGCGCTGCCGGCGCGGCAGCTGCTACGGCGGGCTTCGGAGCCTCAGGCTTCGAGAGGATCTTGCCCATCAGGATCGTCAGGAAGATGATGCAGGTAAGGCCCACGAATGTGACGCCCATACCCATGATAACAACAAATGCGCTGGAAACTTGCATCGGCGGATACGCTCCTTTTATGTATTCTGGCGCTATTATAGCGCGCAGAATTTGCATATCAACCGTTTGGAAGTCCTCTTAGCATTGGCTTAACGCGAAGAGTTTTTCCCTTAACAGCGTTTTTATTGATGTTCAGTTTCCGCTAAAGATAAAACAGTCAGCACACCGTCTTTTACGCAGAACTTAACATCCCAGCCGCCAAAGCTCATGCCGTACACGCGCTCGGGGTCGTTCTGGTACTGTGGGCGCGGGTCCTGCGCGAGCACACCGAGCAGCGCCTCGCGCTGCCCCTCCGGCAGCTTTTGCAGGAGCTCCGGCGGGCTTTTGACTTCGATCGTCTCTTTCGGCGACGGGGCAAAGCCGCCCAGCGCCTCGGGGTGCGCGTCGGCGTAAGGAAGGTAGGGCTTGATGTCATAGATCGGCGTGCCGTCCATCAAATCTGCGCCCGAGACGATCAAAACGTCACCGAAGCCATCCTCATGCTGCACGCTTTCGAGCTTCACGCAGGAAAGTCCGATGGCGTTCGGCCGGAACGGCGAGCGCGTCGCAAAAACGCCCACGCGCTCGTTGCCGCCAAGGCGCGGCGGGCGCACCGTCGGCGACCATGTGTCGCGCACGGCGGCGGAGAACTGCCAGATGAGCCACAGGTGCGAAAAGCCCTCGATGCCGCGCAGCGCGTCGGGATTCCGGTACTCCGGCTCGAAGACGATCTTCGCACGAAGCGCGGGGACGAGCCCGCTCTGGCGCGGGATGCCGAATTTTTCCGGAAAGTCAGAGTGGATTCTGGCAATGACTTTCATTGTATGTTCCATAGAATGCTCCTTTTTTCGCACCTGACAGAGGTGCGTGAGTTTTGCAGCGCCGCGGGCGCTGTATGGGGGTCCCCACCTGCCGTGGGGCGCGGGGCAAAGGGGGTATTCTCTTCTCGAAGAGAATACCCCCTTTAAATCCCCCAGAGAAGGACGAGGGGAGCCCCCCTCGACCCCCTACATTGGCAGTCGGGCGCTTGAATGACTGCATGCGCTGCGCAATCGGGTGCGGTGTACATGGCTTCGCCATGAACCCCTGCGATTCGTAACCGTTTTGCAACCGCGCCTTACTATCGTGAGGCGCGAGTGACGATTGCTTGGCGGCAGACTGCGTGCCGAATGCGGCATTGCTGGCGCTCGCCGCATTGAGGAGTGTTCCGGTAGACGGAGATTCGGCTACACCACTACGAGACTGGCAGAGCGGCAGCGGATGATAGAAGCAGAGGCAAGTCGTATAGCAACACTAAACGCGGCAACGCCGCGCGCAGGCATTCCCATTCCGGAGGCACAAAGGCCATTCGAGCCCGAAACTGCCAATTTAAAACCTTTCTCTCGGGGGATCAAAAGGGTGATACTCTCTTTCGTGAAAGAGAGTATCACCCTTTTATTCGCGCCCCCTGCTTGCAGGGGACCCTATTTCTCCACAGAATGTGGAAATCACTCACGCCTTGGTACGGTCGTACGAAACGACCACGCGGCGGTTCGGCTCGGTGCCGATGGAGAACGTTGTAACACTCGGCGTATCCTGGAGCGCGGTGTGGATGACGTGGCGCTCGTAGGCGTTCATGGGCTCGAGGGTGACATTGCGGCGGTACTTCGTCACCTTGCCGGCGACCTTTTCCGCCAGGCGCTCGAGGCTCTGCTCGCGCTTTTCGCGGTAATTTTCCGCATCGACCTGCACGCGGGCGCGGTTCTTCTCGCTGCCGCGGTTGATGCTGTAGTTCGTCAACTGCTGGATGGCGTCGAGCGTTTCGCCGCGGCGGCCGATCAGCGCGCCGAGCTTTTCGCCCTCGAGGAAGACCTTGTAGCGGCCCTTCTCACTCTCGTAGACCTTGACCTCAGCGGCGGAGTCCATGTGCTCAAGAAGGCCCTTGAGGAACGCGCGGATCTGCTCGCTCTTCTCGTCGTGGCACTCTTCGCCGAGGTCGACAATGGGCTTGGGCTGCGGGGTGGGACGCTCCGCGCGCTCGGCGCGGGGAGCGCGGTTCTCGCGGCGGTCTTCGCGCGCGGGACGGTCGCCGCGTTCGGTACGCGGCTTGTCGTTTGCGCGGGATTCTTTTTTCTGCAGCACCTCGGGCGCGTACATGGGCACGGCCTTGGGCGCAGAAGCGGGTTCAACTTTCTTTTCGGGCTTGGGTGCGGCAGGCTTTTCCACCGGCTTGACCTCTTCGGCCTTGCCGTCGTCATAGCTCACGCGAACGCGCGCGGGCGCGCTGCCGATGCCGAGGAATCCGGCTTTCGCGCGCTCAAGAATTTCAACAGAAACGTCGTCTCTGTCCATCTTCAGCTGCGCGAGCGCGCTCTGGATCGCCTCGTCCTCCGTCTTGCCCGTTACGTCAATAAACTTGATCATTCAGACAAGCTCCTTACAATTATTCTCCGTAGTGCTCGGGGTCGTAGGAACGGCCGCGGGCATAGGGGCGGTCACCGACGCGGCCGCTTTCGTTCGTGGAATTTTTCTTTTTCGTGGCCTTGGCAGCCTGCTTTTCTGCGCGCTTTTCCTTCAGCGTCTTCTTTTCCGCCTCCTCGGCGGCGATCTTACGCTGCTGCTCGCGGGCGGCTTCCATGCGGCGCAGACGGTCATCGCGCTTCTGCTTTTCCTTCTCGCTGAGCTCGTCCTCCATGTGGCTCTTATAGTACTTGGTCAGAACCTTTTCCTGGATGGCGTAGAGCAGCGAGTTGACAATCCAGTAGACGCCGAGAGCCGCGGGCAGCGTAAAGCCGATCCACAGCGACATGAGCGGCATCATCCACATCATCATGCGGTTGGAGCGGGCCGCGGCGTCGTTGCCCTCAGCGGCGACGTTGCCGGACATGGAGACCTTGGACTGCAGGAAGCTCAAAGCACCGGAAATGAACGGGATCAGCACAACGCCGATCACGGGCCAGCCGCCGGTGAAGAAATCCTTCCACACATCCCCCGGCATGACCGTGAGGTCAAGGCCGAGGAAATTGTAGTTCACGTTGAGAAGACCGTCAAACTTGCCGGAAAAATCCGCAAAGTTGTCGGAAATGAACTTGGCAAGGCCGATCTCCTCATAGCCCTTGCGCACGAGCTCGGCATTGTAGCCCAGGGTGGTGGCAAGGGTCGTGATCTCCGTCACGACGTCCTTGGAGAGCATCATGAAGCGGCTGAGCGGCTGACGGATGATGGAATACAGAGCGATGAGGATGGGGAAGGGCAGGAAGCTCCAGAGGCAGCCGCTCATGGGGTTGACCCCCTCCTTGGCGTAGAGCATCTGGATCTCATCGTTCATTTTCTGGGGATTGTTGGCATATTTCGTCTGGATCTCTTTGATCTTGGGCTGGAAGAGATTCATGCGCATCATGCTCTTTTTCGACTTCATCTGGAAGGGCAGCGTGATGAGCTTCACGACGATCGTGAAGAGCACGAGAGCCCAGCCGTAGGAGCCGGTCAGCTCATAGAAGGTGCGCAGGACCCAGGCGAAGGGAACGCAAATGTAGTAGCCGATGGTTGACATTCTTCGGTTTCCTCCGTGGTTTTAAGTTCGGTCACGGGACCGGGTCGTAGATTTTTCCGCCCTTGTAGAACGGATGGCACCGCATGATACGCTTGAAGGCAAGCCAGCCGCCCTTGACCGCCCCGTACTTCTCGATCGCTTCGAGCGCGTATTGAGAGCACGTGGGGATAAAGCGGCAGCAGGGGGGACGGTAGGGTGAGATGGCCCTGCGGTAAAACCGGATGAGAAACAGCAGAAAGCGTTTCATGCCTGCGTCTCCCACAAATCGAGCTTTTTGCACGTTTTTTCAAACGCGCGCTTGAGCTCCCAGTAGTCCGCGTGGGCGGCCCTTGTGCGGGCGACGACGATGCAGTCGTAGCCCTGCTTCATCTTCCCCTGGCTCAGGCGGAAAATTTCGCGGATGCGGCGGCGGACGCGGTTGCGCACGACGGCGTGGCCGAGCTTGGTGCTGACCGTGACGCCGAGGCGGTTGTGTCCGAGCCGGTTTTTCCGGTAATACACCACAAGGCAGGACGAAACACCGGACTTGCCCTTGGCATACATCCGGCGGAATTCGTAATTTTCCTTGACGGTGGTGGTGCTTTTCACGCGTGATCTCCCTGCTTTTGCGGATTTCTCCGCATAGCCTGCAAGGGACGGCGATCGAAACACATTCTCATCGGCCGTCCCTCATTGTTTCATGTGTAGCATACGATACGCAAGTTGCTCCCGCTTTAGTGGGTCAGACGGGCGCGGCCGCGTGCACGACGGCGGGCGATAACCTTGCGGCCGTTGGCAGTGGACATTCTCTTGCGGAAGCCGTGCTCCTTGGAGCGCTGGAGCTTCTTGGGCTGATAGGTGCGAGAAGTAGCCATTTCGTTTTACCTCCTGAAAAAATTTTACCGGCAGCACCCCTTTTGGAGGTGCTGCACTTACTCGACGGCGGGCGGAGAAAACTCCCCGCGGACCGCAGTTGATAAAAATAGTGCCGTATTGATGCGGCATACGGGGAGTATTATATCGGTTTTGCCGCATTCTGTCAACCAAAAATACAAAAATCGGTGCATATTTCCATTTCCCGCAAAACCTTGTGGCGCGTATCGAAACATGCAACTATCTCTTGTGTCCTTTTGCCTGTTTTTCAGGGCTTTTGCACTGCAAAAAACAGCGTTTTATATTTAGAATATGTGTTGCGTTCATGCGCTTTTTTTGGTATAATGTAGGGAGTAAATTTTCGGCTGTCACAGCCGTTTATTCCAAAGAAAGAAAGGAGCGCTTCCGTGAACTCTGTTGCAGACATCTGGAAGATCGTTCTCTCCCGCCTCAGCCAGGACTTGTCCGAGACGACCATCTCCACGTGGTTCGACGAGGTGGAGGCCGTGTCCATCAAGGACCGCACGCTGTACCTCCACTGCCCGAACGATTTTAAGCGCAGCACGATCGAATCCATGTTCTCTGACCGCATCAAGGATTCCCTGCGGGACATTTACTCCGCCGATTTCGACGTCAAGCTCCTCTCCACCGCGGAGAGCACCGCCCTTTTCGAGCCCGAGGTCAAAAAGTCCACCGCGCTGCTCGATTCCGGCGAATTCACGTTCGACACGTTCGTCGTCGGCGAATCGAACAAGATGGCCTATGCCGCCGCGCGCGCCGTGGCCGACGGCGTGGGGCACTACAACCCGCTATTTATCTACGGCGACTCCGGCCTTGGCAAAACGCACCTCATTTACGCCATCGCCCATCAGATCCGCACGACGCGCCCGTCGGCGAAGATCATCTACATCAAGGGCGATGATTTCATCAACGAATTCATCGAGCTCGTGCGCGCGGGCCGCGGCAGTGAGTTCCGCGCGAAGTACCGCGACGCGGACCTGCTGCTCGTGGACGACGTGCAGTTCGTCGCGGGCAAGGAGCAGGTGCAGAACGAATTTTTCCATACGTTCAACACGCTCTACGAGGCCGGACGCCAGATCGTCCTGACCTCCGATCGCCCGCCCTCTGACATGCACCTTCTCGACGACCGCCTGCGCACGCGCTTTGAGTGGGGCTTACTTGTCGATGTGCAGCCGCCCGATTTTGAAACGCGCCTTGCCATCGTGAAGAATAAGGCTGCGCAGTGGGGCACCGTCATCGACGACGACATCGCCAAGTACATCGCCGAGAATGTTACGTCCAACGTCCGTCAGCTCGAGGGCACGATGAACAAGATTCTCGCTTACCGCGATCTCATCGGACGCGAGATGGACGCCGACGCCGCGCACCGCGCAGTCGAGGACTTTATGAAAAAGAACGCGAACCTCGCCCCCACGGCGGCAATGATCATCACCGAAACGTCGCGCTACTTCGGCATCGACGAAGAGGTCATCAAGGGCCCGTCTCGAAGCCGCGAGGCCGTCAACGCCCGTCAGGCCGCGATGTACCTCGTGCGCCGCATGACGAATCTGTCGACGCCCGATATCGGCCGCGAGTTCGGCAAGCGCGACCATACGACCGTGCTCCACTCGCTCGAGCAGATCGAAAAGAAGATGAAATCCGATCCCGTCTTCAACCAGACGATCAAAGAGATCACTATTAACATCAACTCCAAGAGATAACAAAGTTTTCCACATTATCCACAGGGTTGTGCAGAGGGAGGCTGTGGAAACATTTTTCCAAAATTTTGGGTGTGGAAAGTGATAGAACTTTTCAACAACCCATGAGGGATAAATTTTCCTTGCCATTTCGGGCTAAAATTGGGTTTTCCACATTTTTGCGCCTCTACTGCTGCTATTTCTGAAAACTATCCTTTTTCTTTTCCAAAAGAGAAAAAATCATCCGTTTTACGAAAGGAACGCCGCTATGAAATTCTCCTGCGAAAAGCTGCTGCTGCAGAATGCAGTCAATACCGCCTCCCGCGCCGTCGCGGCGAAAAGCTCCATCCCTGCGCTCGAAGGACTGCTGCTGACCTGCGGCGGCGAGAGCCTGACCGTTTCGGGCTACAACATGCAGACCGGCATCCGTACGAAGTTTGCCGCCGAGGTCGAGGAGTCCGGCGAGCTGGTCGTCAACGCGCGCCTGATCGGCGAGATTTTAAGAAGACTGCCCGACGACGTCGTGACCTTCACCGCGAACGACAAATTTTTGATCCACCTGACCTGCGGCGACGCGGATTTCGACATCATGGGCCTCTCCGCCGCCGATTTCCCCGAGCTGCCCGAGGTCGAGGAGAAGTACGCCGTCCAGATCGCCGAAAAGACGCTCAAGACCATGATCCAGCAGACGAGCTTCGCCGTTTCGACGAACGAGGCGCGCCCCGTGCACATGGGCTCGCTGTTCGAGGTATCTGCCGAGGGGCTGACCGTCGTCTCCGTCGACGGCTTCCGCCTTGCGCTTCGCAAGGAAGCACTTGAAAAGATCGAGGGCGGCGCGTTCTCGTTCGTCGCGCCCGGCACGGCGCTCAATGAGGTCGAGCGCATCTGCGAGGAGATCGACGAGGTCGTGACCATCACGCTCGGCCAGCGCCATATTCTCTTCGAGGTCGGTGAGACCGAGCTCATCTGCCGCCGCTTAGAGGGTGAATTCCTCGATTATAAGAACGCCATCCCGCGCAGAAACCCCATCAACGTCGTCGTCGACACGAAGACGATGCTCCAGAGCCTCGAGCGCGTGAGCGTCGTCATCAGTGAAAAGCTCAAGAGCCCCGTGCGCTGCCAGTTCGGCGAGGACAAGGTGACGATGTCCGCCAAGACCGCCAACGGCGACGCAAAGGACGTCTGCCGCATCGCGGGCGACGGTCAGGGGCTTGAGATTGGCTTCAACAACCGTTATCTGATGGACGCGCTGCGCTACGCGCCCGCCGACACCGTGAGAATGGAGCTCAACACCGGCATTTCGCCGGCCATCATCGTTCCCGTCGAGGGCGAAGAGAACTTCCTCTACATGGTGCTGCCCGTGCGCCTGAAGGCAAATTGAGACAAAAAACTGAATCCATATCGTATAAAATGGTACAACGATTTCTGATAGGAATCGCTTTGTAAAGGACTTTTTATGACTGACATTACCATCACCACGGAATTTATCAAATTGCAGGATCTCTTGAAGCTGGCGAATCTGGTCGGAACGGGCGGCGAGGCGAAGATCGTCATCCAGAACGGCGACGTTTCGGTCAACGGCGAGGTCTGCACGATGCGCGGCAAGAAGATCCGCCCGGGCGACACGGTCGCCTTCGACGGCAAAGAGCTGACGGTCTCCTATGCGGATTGACGCGCTGGCGCTGAGGAACTTTCGCAATTACGACGCGCTGAATGTCACGTTCGCGCCGGACTGCAACGTCATCGTCGGTGAGAACGCGCAGGGAAAGACGAACCTCTTGGAAGCAATCGTCTATCTCTCTTCCGCCCGTTCGCCGCGCGCGAGGGCGGAAAAAGAGCTCATTTCGTTCGGCAAGAGCGAATGCAGCATCAAGGCGAACGCCTTTGCGCGCAACCGAGATTTTCTGCTCGAGATCGCGCTCGCCGCGGGGAGACGACGAAAAATTCTCATCAATAAGGTTCCTGCGAAAAAGGGCTCGGATTTGAGCGATGTGCTCGGTGCGGTCTACTTCTGTCCGGAGGATCTGCTGCTGATCCGCGACGGCGCGGCGGCGCGGCGCAAGTTCATGGACGACGCGCTCTGCCAACTGCGCGCGCGCTACGCGCAGGCGCTCAGCGACTATCACCGCGCCTACGAGCACAAAACGCGCATTCTGCGCGACGGCGAGGAGTATCCGTCGCTTCTTGATACTTTGCCGGAATTTGACCTGCGCATGGCGCAGAGCGGAGCGGTCATCATCTACTACCGTGCGCGGTTCTGCGAGCGATTGAAGGAATATGCGGGCATCGCGCACCGCGAATGCTCTGGCGGCAGGGAAGAGCTGGGCGTCGAATACCAGACGGTTTCGACCATTTCAGACCCGCTCGCGCCAATTGAAACGATTTACGACCAGCTGCGCGCGCATCAGGTATCGCACGCGGCGGCAGAACGGGCATCAAGAATGTGCCTTTCCGGCCCGCATAAGGACGATATCGCCGTGACGATCGGCGGCGTGAACGCAAGGCAGTTTTCGTCTCAGGGCCAGACCCGCACGGCGGCGCTGGCGTTCAAGCTCGCCGAGCGGGAGATTTACCGCGAGATCACATCCCGCACACCGCTGCTGTTGCTCGACGATGTGCTGTCCGAGCTGGACCCGAGAAGACAGGAGTATGTCTTAAACCGCATTTCAGGCGGGCAGGTGTTTATCACGTGCTGTGAAGAAGATAGACTTGGAACCTTGCTCAGTGGCAAGGTGTTTCACATCTCGCAGGGAGCTGTTGTGTAGCGGCACTTTGTGCCGCGGGGAAGCAGCGCCGTAGGCGCTGCACGCAATGCGACCCCCATTTTCTTTCCCGAGAAAGAAAACGGGCGTCGCCCGTCCAAAAGAAAGGCGTTAAGATTGGCAACCTCGATTTTGAACGGCTTTTATGCCTCCGGAATGCAACTGCCTGCGCGCGGCGATGCCGCGTTGAAGTTGCTATACGATTTGGTTTGCTTCTATTATCCGCTGCCGCTCTGCTGATCTTGTAGAAGTGCGCAGTAATTCCCGTCTATCGCCAGTCTCCACAATGCGGCGAGCGAAGCAATGCCGCATTCCGCACGCAGTCTGCCGCCAAGCAAACGTCACTCGCGCCTCACGACAGTAAGGCGCGGTTGAGAGTGATGACGACTCGCAGAAGATTCATGGCGAAGCCATGTACACCGCACCTACATTGCGCAGCGCGTGCAGCTCTTCAAGCTGCAATCTCGCAATGTCGGGGGTCGAGGGGGACTCCCCTCGCATTTCTCTTGGGGTTCCAAAGGGGGTATTCTCTTTGGAAAGAGAATACCCCCTTTGACTGCGCACTCCCATGCCAATGGGAGACCACCCCGCGCCCTTTGGGAGCGATATCTGAGGAGACCTCTATGTATCTTCACATCGGCAACAATGTCATGCTGCCAGAAAAGCACATCATCGGCGTCTTTGATCTCGAGATCACGTCGCAATCGAAGAGAACATCAGAATTTCTTAGGCGGGCGGAGGACGAGAGCTTAGTCATCGACGCCTGCGAGGACATTCCCAAGTCGTTTTTAGTGTGCGACCACCCGTATCATCCGCAATTGGTTTATTTATCCGAGCTTTCGAGCCAAACACTGCAAAAGAGAATGGAGGAGCAGACATGAAGATCCCCGTTGCTTTGACAATGCTGGCAAGTCCCTTTTCCCTTCCCCACAATGAGCGCTGGATACTGCCCATCGCGCTCGGCTTTTTCGCGCTGCTGACGGTGTATTTCACGTGGCGGCTCAAAACGGACGAGGGCGACAAGTGGCTCTTTCGGAAGAAAATGAAGGTGTCGGCGCTCTTCTGGCTTGCATGCGAAGTGCTCTGGCAGTTCCACGGTGCGGATTCGACGTTTCCCGTCGGGCCGATCACGGGCATTTTGTTCCTGTACCTAATGAGTCAGGCGCTGGTGTACGGTATTTACTGCGTGATTCAAAAGAAGAAAACAACAGCCGCGATGTAAGCGGCTTTCCCATCAAAATAGTGTTCGAGGCAGGGAGAAACGGGCCGGAAAGGGCTCCGACCCGGTTCTTCCTGCCTGATGACGAAAGGAGAACCCAAATGGCAGAAAATGAGATCCTGCAATCCACGGCGGTGGATGAAAACAATGACTACAACGCCTCGGAAATTCAAGTTCTCGAGGGGCTTGAGGCGGTGCGCAAGCGCCCGGGCATGTACATCGGCTCGACGTCGGTGAGCGGCCTGCATCACCTCGTCTACGAAATTGTGGATAACTCCATTGATGAAGCGCTTGCGGGCTACTGCACGGAGATCAAGGTGACGATCAACGAGGGCAACACCATCACCGTTGTCGATAACGGCCGCGGCATTCCGGTCGACATTCAGGCGCAGACGGGCCGTCCCGCGCTCGAGGTCGTCTACACCGTGCTGCACGCGGGCGGCAAGTTCGGCGGCGGAGGCTACAAGGTCTCCGGCGGTCTGCACGGCGTCGGCGCGAGCGTTGTCAACGCGCTGTCTGAATGGCTGACGGTGCAGGTCCACAAAAACGGCAACATCTACGAGATGAAATTCTCCCGCGGCAAGATCACGCAGGAGATGACGATCATCGGCTCGACCGACCGCACGGGCACGACCGTTACGTTCAAGCCTGATCCCGAGATGTTCGAAGAGCTGGAATACTCCTACGAAACGCTGCACACCCGCATGCGCGAGGAGGCATTTTTGAACGCGGGCCTTCGCATTACGATCGAGGATAAGCGCCTTGAGAGCGAGGAAAAGCCCGAGAGCGAGCGCCGCGACTCGATGTGCTACGAGGGCGGTATCCGCGAATTCGTCACGTGGCTCAACAAGAAGAAAGAGCCGCTGCACAATAACGTCATCTACATGAGCGGCATGAAGGGCGATTCGTTCGCGGAATTGGCGCTCCAGTATGACGACGGCTATCAGGAAAATATCCTGTCGTTCGCTAACAACGTCCACACGCCCGAGGGCGGCATGCACGAGACCGGATTTAAGGCAGCGCTCACGCGCGTGCTGAACGCCTACGGCATTAAAAACGGCATCATCAAGGAGGGCGACAAGGTCAGCGGCGAGGACTGCCGCGAGGGCCTGACCTGCGTCATTTCCGTCAAGCTCACGAACGCGCAGTTCGAGGGCCAGACAAAGGCAAAGCTCGGCAACAGCGAGATCCGCACGCTGGTCGACGGCCTCGTGTCCGATAAGCTGATGCAGTTCCTTGAGGAAAATCCCGTCGTGGCGCGCACGATTTTGGATAAGGCCATGACGGCCAACCGCGCGCGAGAGGCCGCGCGCAAGGCGCGCGAATCCATCCGCCGCAAGAGCGCCCTCGGCGGCGCGGCGATGCCCGACAAGCTGCGCGACTGCAACGAAAATAACCCCGAGCTCACCGAGCTCTACATCGTAGAGGGCGACTCGGCAGGCGGCAGCGCCACGCAGGGACGCGACTCGCGCTTTCAGGCAATTTTGCCGCTGTGGGGCAAGATGCTGAACGTCGAAAAGGTGCGCGCCGACAAAATCTACGGCAACGACAAGCTCCAGCCCGTCATCATCGCGCTCGGCGCCGGCCTTGGCGAGGATTTCGATATCAATAAGCTGAGATATCACAAGGTCATCATCATGGCGGATGCCGATGTCGACGGCTCGCACATCCGGACGCTGCTGCTGACGTTCTTCTTCCGCTATATGCGCCCGCTCATTGAAAACGGCTATGTCTATGCCGCGGTGCCGCCGCTTTTCAAGTTGACGCGCGGCAAGACGCAGCGCGTTGCCTTCTCGGACGAGGAGCGTGACGCCGTTTCCGCCGAGCTTCGCGGCGACAATCCGAACGCGAAGGTCGATATCTCGCGCTTCAAAGGTCTTGGTGAAATGAACCCGCATGAGCTGTGGGAGACGACCATGGACCCCGAAAAGCGCACGCTCAAGCGCATCACGCTCGAGGACGCGGTGCTTGCCGACGAAACGTTCACCGTGCTGATGGGCGAGAAGGTCGAGCCGCGCAAGGAATTCATCGAACAGAACGCGAAATACGCGGTCAATCTGGACTTTTAAGAGAGGAGGACGAAGAAAATGGCACACAAAAACGTGGATTACAAACCCGAAGACATTCTCTTCCCCAACCAAAAGATCGTGCAGAGCGAGCTCGTGCACGAAATGCAGTCCTCCTACATCGAATACGCGATGTCGGTCATCGTCGGGCGCGCGCTGCCCGATGTGCGCGACGGCTTGAAGCCGGTCCACCGCCGCATCCTGTACGCCATGTATGAAGACGGCCTCACGAGTGACAAGCCCTTCAAAAAGTCGGCGACCTGCGTCGGCGACGTGCTGGGCCGCTATCATCCGCACGGCGACGCGTCGGTGTACGACGCGCTTGTGCGTCTCGCGCAGGACTTCTCCATGCGCTATATGCTCGTTGACGGCCACGGCAACTTCGGTTCCATTGATGGCGACCCTCCGGCCGCCTACCGATACACCGAGGCCAGAATGTCGAAGATCGCCAACGAAATGCTGCGCGACATCGACAAGGAGACCGTCGACTGGGACCCGAACTTCGATGAGAGCCGCAAGGAGCCCCGCGTGCTGCCCGCGCGCTTCCCGAACCTGCTGGTCAACGGCTCTTCCGGTATCGCCGTCGGTATGGCGACGAACATCCCGCCGCACAACCTCACCGAGGTCATCAACGCCTGCGTCTGCGTGCTCGATAACCCGGAGGCGACGCTTTACGACCTGATGCAGCACGTCACGGGCCCCGACTTCCCGACCAAGGGCATCATCATGGGCCGCAGCGGCATCCGCGCGGCTTACGCCACGGGCCGCGGTAAGATCATCCTGCGCGCCCGCACGGAATTTGAAGAATTCGGCCGCGACCGCACGCGCATCATCGTCACCGAGCTTCCGTATCAAGTGAACAAGCGCATGCTCATCAAGAACATGGCCGACCAGGTGAACGACAAGCGGTTGGAGGGCATTTCCGACATCCGTGACGAGACCGACCGCACGGGCATGCGCATCGTCATCGAGGTCAAGCACGACGCGAATCCGCAGGTCGTCTTAAACCGCCTGTTCGCCCAGACGCAGTTACAGACGAGCTTTGCCATCAACATGCTGGCGCTCGTCGACAACCAGAAGCAGCCGAAAATTCTGTCCCTGCGCCACATCATCGACGAGTATCTCGCCTTCCAGGAAGAGCTTATCACGCGCAGAACGCAGTATGACCTCAAAAAGGCGCGCGAGCGCGAGCACCTGTTACAGGGCTTACTGATCGCGCAGGACAATATCGACGAGGTCATCCACATCATCCGCACGAGCTACGACGACGCGAAGGAAAAGCTGATGGAGCGCTTCTCGCTCTCCGACGTGCAGGCGCAGGCCATCCTCGATATGCGCCTGAAAGCCTTGCAGGGCCTCGACCGCGAAAAGCTCCAGAACGAGTTTGACGAGCTGGAAAAGAAGATCGCCTACTTTGTCGAGCTTCTCTCCAACGAGACGATGCTCAAGGGCGTCCTCAAGGACGAGCTCATTGAGATCCGCGACAAGTATGGCGATGAGCGCAAGACCGAAATTCAGGAGGTCGAGGACGAGATCGACATCGAAGACCTCATCGAAGAGGAGCAGTGCGTCTTCACCCTGACCCGCAACGGCTACATCAAGCGAACGAGCGCGAGCGAATACACCGCGCAGAGTAAGGGCGGCATGGGCAAGAAGGGCATCACCACCCGCGACGAGGACACGGTGGTCGACGTCTTCACCGCCTCGACCCACGACTATATCCTCTTCTTCACGGACACCGGCAAGGTGTACCGCAAGAAGGGCTATCAGATCCCCGAGAGCGGAAAGGCTGCCAAGGGCACGAACATCGTCAACATCATCCAGGTGGAGACGGGCGAGCGCGTGCAGGCGATGATCCACTTCCGCGACCTGAACGCCGAAAATCTGTTTCTCACCATGGTCACGCGCAACGGCACGGTGAAGAGATTGCCGGTCGAGACGCTCAAGAATCTGCGCAACAACGGTATCCGCGCGCTGAACCTCGACGAGGGCGACGAGCTGGTGAGCGTGCGCGAGACGGACGGCGAGCAGAAAATTCTGATCGCCACGCACGACGGTATGGCGGTCGTCTTTGACGAGACCGACGTCCGCGCGATGGGCCGCACGGCGGTCGGCGTGCGCGGCATCAAGCTGCGCGAGGGCGACTATGTCGTTGGCGCCGCCCGCGCCCAGGAGGGCAAGGAAGTCCTGACCATCACCGAAAAGGGCTACGGCAAGAAAACGCCGGTCGAGGAGTACCGCATCACGAACCGCGGCGGCCTCGGCATCAAGAACTACATGGTGACCGAAAAGACCGGCGGCATCGTCGGCGTCAAGGTCGTGGACGGCAGCGAGGATCTGCTGCTCGTCACGCGCGCGGGTATCCTCATCCGCACGCCGGTCGAGGCGATCCGTACGACGGGCAGAGCCACGCAGGGCGTGATCGTCATGCGCTTCAAGGAAGAGGGAGACAGCGTCATTTCCATGGCGCTCACAGAGCATGAGGAGAGCGAGGAGTAAACTCCTCGAACCTCTTGTCCCACTGCGTGGGACGAAACCACACCCCCCATTTTCTTTCCCGAGAAAGAAAACGGGCGGTGTGACCGTCCAA
>ERZ772902.479-NODE-479-length-42737-cov-28.651024_pt1 | contig 42737 bp, 68 predicted proteins | sample MGYA00511470_ERZ772902 | MGnify/ENA primary metagenome ERZ772902 (study PRJEB29015, sample SAMEA2737717) | human gut metagenome | biome: human gut; feature: human-associated habitat; material: faeces | place: China | collected 2012 ... | reverse complement strand
GAGCTGCTGACCGAGACGCAGTCCGCGCAGGCGGACACGGACGCCCTGGCTGTGGACGCCGACTACCGCCTGACCCTGCTGGAGCTGGGACTGACCGATGACACCACCACTGACACCACCACATAATGAGGTAAAAACTATGTTGTATCGTATCTGTAAACGCCTGATCGAGCGCGGACAGACCGCTGGTCTTGCGGACAAGCTGGACGTGTTCTACGCCATTGGACGCATCACCGAGGCCGAGTACAAGGAGCTGATCGAGCTGCTGGAGGACAAGACCGGCAATAAGAACAAGGAGGCTTAAATGAGTAAAACAATCATGGACGTTTCCCGCTGGCAGGGCAACATCGACTGGGACAAGGTCAAGGCCAGCGGCAAAATTGACGGTGTGATGCTGCGGGCCATGGGCAACAGTGCAGACGGCAAGGCAAGCAAGCCGTATCTGGACCCGACCTTTGCCCGCAACTACACGGAGTGCACTCGGCTGGGCATCCCGGTGGGCGTGTATGGCTACTTCAAAGCTGCCAACAAGACGGAGGCGGACAAGGAGCTGGCCCTGCTGAAGCAGGCTTTGATTGGCAAGACGCTACGCCTGCCGGTGGCTGTGGACGTCGAGGACGCGCTGCCCGCGAAACTTAGCAAAGAGGTGCTGACCGACCTGACTGCTTACGAGCTGAAAACGGTGCAGGACTGGGGATTTTACTCTATCTTGTACACCTACCTGAGCTATGCAGACAAGCACCTTTACATGACCGACGCGGCGCTCAAGCCCTATGATGTGTGGCTGGCGGCCTACCGTAGCCAGAAGCCCGCCACGGTATACCCCTATGGGATGTGGCAGCATACCAGCTCCGGCAGCGTGCCGGGCGTTGCCGGCAATGTTGACCTGTCCATTGCCTACAAGGACTATACCAGTATCATCTGCAAGAAGGGCCTGACCCGTCTCCGGGAGGGTGCATGACCAAAGAGCAGGCAATCTTGTGGGTGGTTAGCATCCTTGGCAGCGTGTGCGCTGGCGCTATCACGGTGGACAAGGTGCTGGAAATCATCCACAAGTACATCAAAAAGGCCGGAGCGCCGGACGAGGCGCAAAACAAGCGCCTTGACGACCTTGACCGGCGCGTTGGCGCACTGGAAACCGGCTATACCCAGCACACAGCGGCACTTTCCCGCGATTTGAGCCGCTTTGGAGACATCGACGAAGTGAACCGCCTGACCCTGCAGGCCGTGCGTGCCTTGCTGGAAGCGCAGCTCACCGGAAATAACGTTCAGGCCATGCAGAAAAGCAAGGCCGACATTGACAACTATTTGACAGAAGGAGTAACGAAACATGGCAGCAATTCTTAATTTCATCCCCACCCCCGTCGCAATCGCTCTCATCATCGTCGGCTTTGTGGCTCTGGCGGTCGGCGCTATCCGCATGGGCTATAAGCAGCTGGTCAAAGATCTGGCCTATGACCTCGTGTGCAAGGCCGAAGACAGCATCATGGGCAGCGGCCAGGGCGCAAAGAAAAAGAAGCAGGTCTTTGACGCGCTGCGTGCGGCCTGCCCTGCATGGCTGAAGCCTATCATCACGGATGAAGTGCTTGACGCGGTGATTGAAAAGGCCGTGAGCCTGATGAAGAAGGCATTGGCAGAAAAGAAGCCTACCATCAACAAGGAGTAATTTATGATCGAGCTAAGCGTATCTCTCGCATCCAATGGCGTCGTCAAAGTGCCGGGCTATGAGCAGCTGGTGCGCTTTGGCTACACCAAAAACCGGGGCGTGTACCGCCTTGCCGTCAGTGCCACTGGCGAGTGGGAAGGGCTGACCATCCGGGCTTTCTGGCACGTCCCGAACGGCAAAGACCCGACGTCCTCGCTGGTGGTGGACGGCTATGTGGCCGTGCCTGCCAGCGTGACCGCACAGCCCGGAAGCGGGTGCGTCACCTTTGAGGGCAGTGACGGCACCCGCACGGTGACCAGTGCGGACCTGCGCTACCGTGTGGCGGCCAACAGCGGCACCGACGACGGCAGCCTGCCGGAGCCGGGCACCCCTGCATGGCAGCAGCTGGTGAATGCCGTACACACCGATGCCACCGCCGCAGAGCAGGCCAAGACCGACGCACAGACCGCAGCGCAGCAAGCTGGGGCATCTGCCAAAGCCGCACAGACCGCCGCCAGTGAAGCAGCCACCAGTGCGGGCAATGCAGCCCAGAGCGCTCAGAAAGCCGCTGACAGCTTACAGGAGCTGAAGGACGGCATTGCCGCTGGTGACTTCAAAGGCGAGAAGGGTGACAAGGGCGACACTGGCCCCATCGGCCCGCAGGGTGAGCGTGGCCCTCAAGGCCCCACAGGCGCTACCGGAGCCACTGGCCCGCAGGGTGAAACTGGCCCTCGTGGTGAACAAGGGCCGCGGGGCATTCAGGGCGAGCGCGGCCCGCAGGGTGCGCAGGGGCCGCAGGGCGAAAAAGGTGACACTGGGCCACAGGGGCCTAAAGGCGACCCCGGCCCGGCAGGTGCAGACGGCAAAGATGCCCCACAAATTGATGACACCACCGTGACCGACTCTGCCCCATGGAGCAGCAAGCACATCGTGGATATGCTCTGCCCGCCGCTGGACGAGACCGGCAACCCGGCGCAGTGCTATCCTGTGGCAGCCTATCCGCTGGGTGTGACTGCCAGCTGGGAACCTGTGCAGGAGGGCAGCGGCGAGCCGAGCCCGGACAACATCCGGCCTATTTCCGGGCGGGATAGCGTGAAGGTCGAGCGGTGCGGGGAAAATTTATTGGATGTTGCACAATGCAGAACTGCAACACCTAGCGCAGCGTATGGCCTTACTGTAACTGTCGATGATACTGGACTTATAAGGGTATTTGGTATACCAAAAGTGAATAAGGACAACCCACGGGCTACCTTCAGAATTTTATTTACAAACCAAGTGATATTGACCAAAGAGTATAAGGCAAAATGGTTTGTCGTGAAAGGTGTTATAAATGCCATAACTCCCATTCAAAAGGATAAGTCAATTGTATTGCAATCTCCACTATTACCAAATACATCTGTAGATGTACAGTTTAGATTGATGTACTATACAGGTGATGAACCTACCACCTACACCCCTTACACCGGCCAAACTGCCACCCTGACCCTGCCCTCCACCATCTACGGCGGGACGGTGGATGCTGTGACGGGAGATGGGCAGGAGACGTGGGGCACGGAAACTATAAGCAGAATTGCATCAATAGACGAACTTACTTCTGTGGTGCGGTGCGCAGCCACGTTGTTGCAAAAGTCTGTCACTGCAAAATCTGGCTCAGCTATTAGCAACTGGCTCGGAGAATATGTATCTTATGTAGAAGATAAAGAATCATTTTATACTAATCAGACGCAGATTTATATCAAAATCTCAAAAACGCGGCTTTCGTCTTTCAACGTTGCCGGAGTTAATGCGTATTTATCAGAGCATCCTCTCACCGTATGCTACAAGCTGGCCAGCCCCGTCCCCATCACCGCCACAGGAGCGCAGCCTATCCCCGCCCTCCCCGGCGTGAACACCGTGCTGACCGATGCAGACAGCGTGATGGTGACCGGCAGGGCTGACCCCATCAAACGAATTACTGACCTTGAGGATGCTGTGGCATCAATGACCAACACATAAGGAGGTACATACATATGGCAATCAAAAGCAGATCTCGCCATGACCTGACCCTGCGCTCCATCAAGCGGGAAATTGCAGCAGGACGCGATGTTGCGTTCTGGCTGGATAAAGCATACATGCACTACGATAACGGACTGCTGACCGCAGATGACATCGCAGATGTGGAGCAGCTGGCGCAAGCGTACTACGACGCGCTGGACGCTGAGGACAAGGCGACCGCTGAGGAAATCACACTGTAAGGAGGATATCATGGCAAGCACTACATACCACCATCTCGGTGACGTCACCTGGATGTTCGCCGCACAAGAACAATTTCGTGACATCACGAAACTGGTGACAAAACGTCACCATTTTGCCGTGCTTGGCAATATGGTGCGCAACGCCGGACAGCTGCCGCAGCCCTTCTGGCTCGGTGCTGCCTGTGGCGGCGGCTCGCGTAGTGCTGCCCGCTGCGCTGCAAAGGCTTGACCGACAGAGGATGATCGCCGCCATCAAAAGCGCACCGCTTGGGAGGGTAGACCGTAAGATAGCCTTACTGCGGTACGTTGAGCGGCTTCCGCTGCCGGACATTGCAGCACAGACGCATTACAGCCGGACGGCAATAGGCTACCGGTTGAAAGGCATTGAAAAAATGCTGAATGTGTGATATAATAATCATGAGCAACGAATTAGCTTTGGGCTTCTGCTCAGGCAATTCAAAAGCGGCAGGCTTTCGGGTATGCCGCTTTTCTTTTTGCACGAATTGTGGTATAATATACCCAAGGAAACCCGACCGGCCTCTCAACGATGCGCATTAGGTCGGGTCATCCGAGAGCTAACTCCGTGCTCAACGGAGAATTAAAAAAGCAGTCGCCAGATTCGGCGCTGAACAGTCTCCCGCACGCCTACTTGCAGTGCGTACCATGCGGGAGACGCATAAAGCCCCCGGTGTTCCGTTTGGAGCATCGGGGGGTCTTTTTGTTTATGCGGACTGCTCAGCAGGGGCGGAGAGCACTTTGCGTTCCTTTGCTTTCTGCTCTGCCTGTTCCTTCACGGTCAAATAGCCATGGTCGTGCATCTGCTTGTAGATAAATGCCTGTCCGGTGCGGTTCCAGCGGGTGTTCTCTTTGGTCTCGCCGTTGCCTACCTCAACAGGAATACTCACTGTATAACCCTTGTCGATGTACTTGCGCTTGGGGATCCACTGCTTGTTGACCTTCTTCTGAATGCCCCATTCTTCCAGCAGTTTGTTGAGCTTGTTGGCGGTCATGCCAAAGTTGAGCGCAATCTGCGTCACGGTGAGCGTTTCATCACTCAAAAGCATATTGTGGGCGTACTCGGCGGCGGGCTTGAGCTTGGCATTTTCCTTTTCAAGCTGCTTGGAGCGCTCCTGTTCCCTTGCAATGATGCCCTGCGCCATCACCAACGCTTTAGAGAGCGCCAGCTCTGGCGGTTCCGGTTCAGGTGTGGTCAGCTTCTTCTCCATCTCGTTAAAGGCTTGGATGTACTTCAGCTTCCACTCCATAGCTTTTGCACTCTTGTTGAAGCCCATAACCAACAGGGTAAAGCCATCCCGGTTCATCAGGTACATGGGGTAAGTTTGTCCATTCTGCGGGTGGACATACTCTGTCTTGAAGAACATGGGGGTGTCCCCATTTTTGGGGAGACCCTTCATAATGTCTTCGATGTCACGCATCACATGGTCGTGACGTTTCTCAAACTTTTCCGCAATGTCCAGACTGGACACCACAGCCTGCCCGTTCTGAGCGGAAAGAATAATGTCACTCATGCTGCACTCTCCTTGTTAATCTCCGCTTCAATGACTTCATCGACTTCCTTTTCCAAACCCGTGAGGGATGCAAACAAGGCCGTAATCAAAGAGTTGTACATCGGGGCTTCGTTCCAAATCTGGCTCACAAGCTCGCTGGTGCGCTCCCGCTTGATCATATCGGTCTTGTGCGTTTCCTCAAACCAGTTGGCAAAGATGTTCAGTAGGTCGTGCATTGTGCGGAGTTCACCAGAAACAGCATCCAGTTCAAGCTCCACTTTCGTGATTTTGGGTGTTTCCATGATAAAATACCTTTACTTTCTCCGTGAAATAATATAAAATAAAGGTACAAGAGGGGCTTTTGCTAGGGTTGCTTCTTGTGCTTGGAGTGATTAGCTGTTACGAGCGGCTAACCACTCTTTTTTATATTGCTCAAACAATTTGCGCTGCTGTTCACGGTTCAGCCGTTGAAACTCTTTGAACTTCATGGGCGTCCTCCTTTCCGCCCCTCTTGACCATGAATATATTATAGCACGGTAAACCATGCCGTTCCATTGACAAAATGGACAATGTTTACTGTGCTGTTTTATGCACTTTTGGCATTGTAAACCGTGCTATCATTTGATATACTATGGGTGGTGGAATAGGAGGTGTTATTTAATGGGTATCTCGGAAAAAAAGAAAAAGAGTAATGCCAAATGGGACAAAGAGAACATGACGGTGCTGGCCTGCAAGGTGAGGAAGGAAGTTGCTGACAAGTTCAAAGCAGCTTGTGCGGCAGAAGATACGACCTCGAACGCCGTTTTACAGCAGGCGGTACGGGACTATATTGACGCCCACCCCGTGCCGGAAGAGCCAGAAGCACCGCCGGGGGATGCAGAGACGGAAGTTCGGCGGGCTGCATTGCTAGAACAAATCAAGAATCTGTAAAATAGAATAGCTGAAAAATTAAGCGCTCACGCGGTGTAATGCCGTGTGGGCGCTTTTCTTTTTTGTCCTTCGTTTGACGTTCGTTTAACGCACGGATTCGGTAGAAAAGGTACTATGGGCGCAAAGGGAGGGGGAGCGCCATGTGGCACAGGTTCAACCCGAACCCCCAAGGAAACGGCGTGGGGGATTGCACCGTGCGGGCAGTGGCGGCAGCTACAGGCCAAAACTGGGAGCGGGCATATATCGGCCTTGCACTCACTGGCTTTATCCTCGGCGATATGCCCAGCGCTAACCGCACATGGGGCGCATACCTCCAAAAACGCGGGTTCAAGCGCCGTTTGGTGGAGGCGGACTGCACCACCTGTTACACTGTGGCAGATTTTGCCCGGGAGTATCCGCGCGGCGTGTATGTGCTGGGCTGCTCCGGGCACGTCCTGACCGTGATCGACGGCGCGTGGTGGGACAGCTGGGACAGCGGTGCAGAATGCCCGATCTACTACTGGTATAAGGAGGACTAAACGATGCCGTACAATCCATATGGCTATCAAATGCCAAACTACTACGGGCAGCCTATGCCTGACCAGCTCACGCAGCTGCGGCAGAATGCCGGGTATCAGCCGCCCATGATGAGCCAACCGACAGGGCAAAGCTCCCCATCTACGCCTCCGATCATCTGGGTGCAGGGCGAAGAGGGGGCAAAAGCCTACATGGTAGCCGCCGGGAACAGCGTGCTCTTGATGGATAGCGAGAACAGCGCCTTTTACATCAAGAGCACGGACGCAAGCGGAATGCCGCTGCCGCTCAGGGCCTTTGATTACAAGGAGCGCACCACGGCAGCTAAGATGCCCGCTCAGGCCGTCCAACAGCCCGGCGGGGAGTTTGTCACCAGGGCAGAGTTTGACGCCCTGGCAGCCCGCTGTGCAGCGCTGGAAAAGCAGGAGCCCACAAAAACCGAAACGGAGGTCAAGTGATCATGGCAAATCCTCTTTTTAATGCACTGGGCGGCGGCAAAGCATCATCCATGCCCGGCCCTATGGGCCAGTTCGGCCAGATGATGCAGCAGTTCCAGCAGTTCAAGGCTAATTTTCAGGGCGATCCAAAGCAGGAGGTGCAAAAGCTCCTGCAATCCGGGCGGATGAGCCAAGACCAGCTCAACCAGCTTCAGGCAATGGCTCAGCAGTTCCAGCAGTTTTTACACTAAGTCGTAACCGTGGCCACGGTTTAGATACACTTTTATCAAAATTTCCGAAAGGAGTACAAAAATGTCTCTTTCTTCCGATTCTGCGGTTCTGACCATGCCGGTTCAGCCCGCAAACACCAACGGCAGCAACGGCTTTGGCTTTGGCAATGATGGCGCATGGTGGATCATCATCCTGTTCCTGTTCGCCTTCTGCGGCGGCTGGGGCGGCAACTGGGGAGGCAATGGCAACACCGGTGCCGGTGTCGTTGACGGCTACGTCCTGACCTCCGATTTTGCCAACATCGAGCGCAAGATGGATGGTATCAACAACGGCATGTGTGATGGCTTCTACCAGCAGGCGCAGCTTGTCAACGGCGTGCAGCAGACCGTGAACAACGGCTTTATGTCCGCAGAGATCAGCCGCGCAAACCAGCAGGCCGCTTTCATGCAGCAGCTCTTTGCGATGCAGATGCAGCAGCAGGAGTGCTGCTGCGAGAACCGCTCTGCCATTCAGGGCGTCAACTACAATTTGGCCACCCAGTCCTGCGAGACCCGGAACACGGTGCAGAACACCACCCGGGACATCATCGACAACCAGAACCAGAACGCCCGCGCCATCCTTGACGCCCTGACCGCGCAGCGCATCGAGGCAAAGGACGCAAAGATCGCTGAGCAGGGTCAGCAGCTGTTCGCAGCACAGCTTGCGGCATCTCAGGCAGCCCAGAACGAAACGCTCAAGGCCTACATGAGCGGTCAGCTGGCCTACTACAACCCGCGCCCTGTGCCCGCATTCCAGGTACCCGCACCCTACCAGTACGGTAACTGCGGCAACGGTTGCGGCTGCAACGGTTGCGGCTAACCGAATAACGGCAACTGACTGCAAATTGTAGTCTGTTCAGCCCCTGAGCTGATTTTGCAAACCAGAGCGCCGGGGCAAAAGTCCCGGCGTTTTTCTATGAAAGGAGCCGATAAAATGGCTGAATTTAGCAACTCTAATACCGTTAGCGTGGCGGCGGGTGAAAACCTTCCCCTGACCGAGACCGCGGTGAAAGCCCCTGCCTGCATCATGCACCGTGAGGGCAGCGGCCTCGTGACCCTGCGCGGTCTGACCAATCAGTGCAGGGCCCGCTTCAAGGTAATCTTTGGCGGCAATGTCGCCATTCCCACCGGCGGCACTGTGGGGCCCGTTTCCGTGGCGCTGGCTGTCGGCGGTGAGTCGCTGACCAGTGCGACTGCCATTGTCACCCCGGCGGCAGTCGAAAATTACTTCAACGTTTTCGTGGCCGCGTTCATCGAGGTGCCGCGCGGCTGCTGCGTGACTGTGGCGGTTAAGAACACCAGCGCGCAGGCGGTCAACATTGCAAACAGCAACCTGATCGTTGAGCGGGTAGCATAAGAAAGGAGATAAAGTCATGCTGGATAAACTGAATCATCTGAAGGATGAGATGTGCGACGAGCTCATGGAACTGACCGACAAAAAGAACCGTTCCCCGGGCGATGTTGAGATGATCGGCGAGATCGTGGACATCATTCTGGACATCCACCGCATCGAGGATTACTGCGAAGGCGGCGAGTACAGCCGAACAGGCGAGTGGGAAGCTGACATGCGGGGAACCTTTGGCCGCGATGCTGGAAACGGGTACAACCGGGGAAACAGCTACGCCAACCGTGGCCGTCACTATGTGCGCGGTCACTACTCCCGCACGGATGGCCGTGAGCGCATGATCTCCGACATTGAGGACATGATGCAGGAAGCCACCGGTGCAGAGCGTGACGCCTACAAGCGGGCCGCTGACATCTTGCGCAACGCATAAGGGAGGAGGGCGGCAGGCATGGACATTGACGAGATCAACACCCACATTCACAAGCTGAAATGCGGTTCAACGGACTGGCAGAGCGTAGAAAAGCTTGCCGCCCTCTGCACTGTGCGGGACGAACTGGAAGAAGCGCACGCACCTGAAAAGCAGACCCAGGCATTGCCGCCCGCGACTTATGCGGCGGCGTACTCCACGGCAACGGAACTGCAAAGCGACTTTGTGGCGGCTGCCAGCTCTGTTCCTTTTGGCGGTCTGATGCAGGTGCTTGACGAGCACATGAAGGCAATAAAGCTGGTGTACCCGAAAGAGTATGAGCTCGTAATGCGGAAGATAAGCGACTTGTAAAAAGACATAAAATGTGCTATTTTTACATAAGCTTCAGCGTTTGGGCACGAGGTGTATAGTCTAACAACAAGTCAACAAATCAATAATTATTTACGTTAATACATCAAATAAACTTGATTTGTAATCAGTGGGTTGCAGGTTCAACTCCTGTCACCAGCTCCAAAAATAAACGCACGAACGATGAAAACGAATCGTTCGTGCGTTTTTCTTTTTGCTTGAAATGCCTTGAAATCTCCTGAATGAATGTGATAATCCAACAAACAATCTAACAAGTCAGTACTTCATCTTCTGCATTTCCTGCAACAAATAGGCTGGGTCGTTGTGGGACACGTACTTGTTTGCCGTGGTGGAAAAATTTTTGTGCCCGAGGATTGCCTGCACGGCGGTCTTTTCCAGGCCGCACTCCACCATTTTACTGCTGGCCGTGTGGCGCAGCGTGTGTGGATGCACCCCCTCTATGTGGCACTCCTGCATCAGGGCACGGAATTTTGTAGCCACATTGCGCTTGTCCAGCTTTGTGCCGGCTTTGGATGGAATCAGCCATTCGCACCCGCTGTTCAGCATCCAAAAAGCTACCGTCTTGTAAATCGGTTCAAGAATCGGGATAATGCGGTTTTTGCCTGCCTCGGTCTTTTCGCCGCCCTGCATATAGTGCTCCTTCAGATGCACGTCCTCACAGCGCATGGAAAGCAGCTCGTCGATGCGCATACCGGTGTACAGCAGCACCATGGCGATCTGAGCCGTCTGCCCGAATTTTGGGTCATTCTGGTAGATGCTGATCTGCTCTATCTCGGCTGCAGTCAGAGTGCGCTCCTCTTTTCCTGTAGCCGCCGGGAGCTGCAGTAGCATGGCATAATTTTTGTTTATGATGTCCTGCGCCATTGCCCACTCGCAGATCTGGCTAAAAAGTGTGCGCTGTTTTTCACAGGAGCTTCGGGAGAGCCCTTTTTCCACCATTGCGTCAATGACCTGTTGATAATCTGCCGCTTTTAAGTCCCGCAATTGTCGGTCGTATAGCGGAGCAGCCTTTGCATAGGCCAGCTCGTACCCCTTTTGCATGTCCGTGCTGAGCTTTTGAAACTTTGGCTGAGCTTTCCATTGGGTATATGCATCCGCAAAAGTGCACTTCAGACGCGCTGCGGGGGTGTTCTGGGCGTTGTAAGCGTCCAGCGCTTGTACTGCTTCGCCTGACGTTTCAAACGTTCCCAGAACGTCCCTTTTGGCTGTAAGCGCCACATACGGTCTTGCCCGCTCCCCGCTCAGTTTATACACGCTGCCGCTGCCCTTGGGACGGCGGCGTTTTTTTCTTTGCTGCGGGGCGGCTTCCGGCTGCTTCTTCCCGCACCACGGACAAAAAGAAGCACCATCCGGGATTTCCTTCCGGCAGCATGGTCTCACGCATTTCATGGCTTACTCCTTTTTCTGCCCGATATATCCGAATGCACCATTTTCAGCAGCGGCCCTTCCGGCCTTGTAGTTGATTTTCAGGTCGTCAATGGGAGGATGCGGAGCGTCCGGGCATGGGTCAAGGCCAGCAATCTGCGCATAGGTATACTGGTCTATGATGGTCCCGCACACGCTGACCCGGTTGTTGAGTGGGCAGTGCAGGTTTGCGGCCATCTCGGAGATCACCGCAGTCGGACTGCTGCCGTGTCGGCCCTTCAGAATGAAAAGCAGCAGTCGCTTCGTGATGGGCGGCAGAGCCCTCATCAGCAGATGCAGCTCCCGATCTACAGAATCTTCCAGCCTTTCGATGTCGGAAACCGCATACAGATCTGGGTGCATCATCTCCATAAACACGGTGATGGGGGACACCCCACATGCTGTGCACCAATCCATGACCTCGTCACTGTCCGGGCTGGTGCAGCCTTTTTCCCAGCTCTGTACCGTCCTCTCACCCTTCTCGATGAGCCTTGCGATCTCCACTTGGCTTAGGCCGGCAGATACCCTGGCCTTTGCAAGCGCTTTTCCAATCTGGGTTGCCGTAAAATAACTCATACTTTCGCCCCCGTAAAACCAACGTGTTTTTAACAGAAAATGGCGCAGAAAAAATCTGCGCCATTCGACAAAAAATATCCGTATTTTGTTTTCCAACGGCGCATGGTAGAATTTGGAACATAAGACATAAATGTGCACAAAAGAAAGGGGAAAACAAAATGGATTTTGAGCAAAGAAATGGTAAAGAAGCCGAAATGACCATCATCGACGGCATGCCCGCCACCGTTTTGACCGGAACCGACCGCACACCACAGCCTTGGGAGGACTGACTATGGAGAAGATGAGCCACTTTTGCACGCACATCCGCGCCGCGCTTGCCTGCTACGTCGATATGACTCCGGAGCAGCAAGCCCTCGCCACCATGTACGCCGCCCGCAAGATCAATACACTGCACGCATTACATATGACGGCCAAAACGCCCGGCGGCGCAGAGACTGGAGCAGGAGAATTATTGCAAAAATTGCAACAATTCGATTCAACCCATCAAAAAAGTGATGGGCAAACCCATTGACTGCAACAACATGCAGTTGTATAATGCGGTTGTAAACAATCTTACATACCAAGCAGCTGAGATTTCTTTGCTGCGTACTCATCCTCGGTGATGGCACCAAGGTCAAGAAGCTGCTTGAATTTCAGCAGTTCATCCGCAACACTTCCAGCTGCCGTTGTCGGTTGCGCGGCCTTTTCCTTCCCAGAGGTGCATTCCCTCAGAAACTCCGTGATGCCGCCGGGGTACTTCTGGACCGGAAGGACCTGCTCTCCCAGAGGGAGCTCAAAGCGGATAGAGACGTTTTCCTTGCTGCGTCCCTTCCGGGTCTCACTTTTGGCGGTGGAAGCGCCCACGATCGCACCGACGGGCCCGGCAACGGCAGCGCCTACCACAGCACGGCCAATGCCGCCAACGGACTGCGTGACCATCACGTCATCCGCATCTGATTCGTACCCGGCGACCTCATCAAAGCTGTAGATCACGCGCGGGCCTTTGTCGCCGCTGCGGTGACCAAAGAAAAAGAGGCGATTGCTTTTGTCGATGGACACAAAAAGAGAATCTCCGTCATAGATGGAATCGGTCTCCTTAAATGCCGCCCGGCGCTGCTCCATCGTTACCCAGTATGCCGCAAGTGCATCTGTCGGCTGCTTTGCAGCTCGGAAGCCCAGTTTTGAGTAAAAGAAGTTGCTGCATCCGGCGCAGATCAGACCGTCGGCGCTCTTTTCGCGGTTGAGTAAGCCCAGCTTTCCACCGCAGACAGGACAAGTATTTGCCATGGGTACACCTCACACATATTTTATTATAAGGAGGAACAAAAAATGCAGGACACACGGTTTAGCCCGGACGAAATCAGAAAAATCATCGAAAAGCTAAAGAGTGACCCTGCATTTCGTCAGAAAGTCCTCGTTATTCTTAATAAGGATTAGAGAAGTTCTCGGATAGCGTTCTTTTTCGCTTCCGAAGCCCCAAGAATCCGTCTTACAAGCTCAGCGTCTTCAGGAGACAGGCTGGACAAGTCCACGCCCTCCGGGGTGCTGGGCTTTTCTTTTTGCTCTTCGCCCTTCAGCTCGGCAACCGTGACGCCAAAGTAAGCGGCCACTTTTAATGCAGTTGCATCCGTCAGTCCTCCACCTTTTTTCCAGCGGTTGACTGTCGGCTTCGACAATCCCATTTCCAAAGCCGCGCCGGATGGCGTTTTACCGGCTTTCTCGCACAAACGCAGATAGTTCTCGTAAAATGCCATAAAAGCGCCGCCTTTTTTGTGCAGTATGACAAAGTTACTAAAGTTTACAAGAAACTCTTTACAGTTACCCAAGTAACTGCTATAATAGCGTTGTCAGTTAAAAGAGTTTACAAAACACAAAGCCCCAGCGGGTAACCGCTCAAGCTGTTTTTACTTGTATTCTGCAACTACATAGTAACACACTTTGTAAACTTTTTCAACTGGTATTTTGACCAACCCATTGAAAAAGGAGAAAAAAGCATGAAAGCATCAGACAACGCAATCGCCCCCATCATCATCCGTCGCCCCGATAAGAAGATTTTCCAGATCCGCATCGTTGGCGACAGCAGCCTGATCGTCCACGCATGGAGCGAGAAGGCAAAGAAAGAGATGCTTGCATCCCAGCAGGGCAAGAAGCTCCTGAAAAAGGACAAGGTGGCAAAGAACCCGTATGGCGAGACCGCCGAGGCGCTCTACTGGCTGGATGGCAAGCCGGACGTGGCATATTCCGACTGGACGAAGGAGCTTCTGGATAAATACGGCACAACGGAGCGGTTCGGTTTCCCTGCTTGTGCAGTAAAGGCGGCGGCTATTTCAGCTGCGTACCGCCTGGGCTACATGAAGAACAAAGTGACCGGCAACGGTCTGTTTCATGTTTTTGGCACCAACAGCACGGAGTTCATCGAGATCAAGACCTTTGACGAGGGTAAGCCAAAGTTTGAGCACCGGGAAGATGAGGTAAAGATCGGCATGGGCACGTCTGACCTGCGCTACCGCCCGGAATTCAAGAACTGGTATGCCGATCTGGTGATCGAGTACAACCAGAACGGCATGATCGACGAGGAAAGCCTGGTCAACATGATCGAGCTTGGCGGCGATATGTGCGGCATCGGTGAATGGCGCATCGAGAAGGGCGGAATCAACGGCAAGTTCCATGTGCAGCCCAATGTCTGAGTGATTTGGCTGGTTAGGCACGGCCTGTTACGGAAAGTCAATGCAAGAACGGAATGGTTTGGCTGGCGGGGCATGTCCCGGTTAGGTTTGCTTCGGAATGGCACGTTTCGGTAAGGCTGGCGTGGACAGGCAAGGTGAGTCGGGACGTGGTCGGGTAAGGCCAGGCTTGGCTAGGCTGTCGGGGTGTGTTTAGCTGCGGAGAGGCTTGATATGGATAGGTTCGGCTGGTGAGGCTGGGTACGGCACTGTAAGAAATGGCATGGTTGGTAATGGCTGGCATGGCGCGATATGGCGAGCTTTGTTGCGGAACGGTCAAGTTTGGTCAGGCTGGCTAGGCAGGATTAGTTAGGGTTAGGCAGGTTTAGGCAGTCGAGGTGAGGTGAGGCGGTGCTTGTTGTGGCGAGGCTGGCATGGATTGCCAAATAAACCAAGGAGGTTCAAGCATGAAACAAATTGCAGGGTATGCATGGAAGGACAAAAAAACAGATTCGTTCTACCACGCTACCGCAGAACAGGCGCATGATGCGTTTGAGAACATCCGCCAGCGGGAAGGCAAACTGACCCCAGAGGCTGTGGTCGAGGATGCACGACCGGAGGAATCGGTGCTGCATGAGGACTTCGAGTGGCGGGACGATGTTGCCGCCGAGAGGTATCGGGAGGGGCAGGCGCGGAAGATGATCGGGTCGGTGCGCATCATTCGGGTGGATTCCCGCCCGCCGGTAAGGGCATATGTCAATGTCCGGGTCATCGAACAGAAACCGCTCAAGTTTGAGGACGTTGTTCGGAAGCCGGAGCCGGAAGCGGATGACGCGCAGGCACAGGAAGGCGTGCGCTGCTATATGCCGATGCAGGAAGTTCTGCAAAAGCCCGCGCTGTATGACCAGATGATGGCAGACGCGCGGCGGGATGCACAAACCTACCGGCAGAAGTACAGCACGCTGGAAGAGCTTGCGCCCATCATGGAAGCGATTCAAACCACATTTGAAACGGAGGTGTAAGAGTGCCCGAAGTTTGGACAGGCGATTTAATCGGTCGCATGCACAACAACAAAATCACCATGACGGAGCTTGCCGCACGTCTTGGCTGGACGAAAGGTTACTGTTCGATGATCCTGAACGGCCTGCGAACCCCAAGCGAAGCCCGCAGCAAGATGGAAGCAGCATTGGAAGAGCTTATCAAAGAGAGGAAGACCAAAGCATGACCAACACCAATCTGACCCCGGTTCTAATCTCCGGGGTGTCCTGCTACGAGAAGGACGGAACCGCGTATCTGAAACTTGAGGACGTCGCCCGAGGGCTGGGGTTCACCCAGACCCAGAACAAGAACGGCACCGAGTACACTTCTATCCGTTGGGAGCGTGTCGAACAGTATCTGGCGGAATTCGGTTTCCCCCACAAATGGGGGAAAGACAGCTACATCCCGGAGAATGTTTTCTACAGGCTCGCCATGAAGGCAAACAACCCCGTTGCCGAGAAGTTCCAGGCGCTGGTTGCCGATGAGATCATCCCCAGCATCCGCAAGACTGGCAGCTACATGATGCCCAAGCTCAGCAAGGAGATGCAGGCGCTGTTCCTGCTGGACGACCGCACCCAGAAACAGGAGCAGCGGCTCACGGCGCTGGAGAACACCATGACGGTGGACTACAACCAGCAGCGCGTACTGCGCAAGAGCATCAGCCGGTCGGTGATCAGCGCCCTGGGCGGCGAGGATGCGCCGGCCTACATCGACAACCATGTGCGCAGCAAGGTGTACAGCGAGTGCAACCACGATGTGCAGGACTGGTTCAGGGTAAACAGCGTGGGCAACATCCCCCGCAAGCGCTTTGACGAAGCCGTGGAGTACATCCAGCGGTGGAAGCCCAGCACCAACACCGTGATGCTGATCCAGCAGACCAACGGACAGACCAGCCTGTTTGACCGTGCCTGCGCCCCGGCGGGGCGGCTGATCGACTCAGAAGTGATTGCAAGAGGGTAAGGAGGACGCCATGAGTGAGAAAATCATCGCCTACAAGGCCATGAACAAAAATATGCAGTGCCGTGGCAAGCAGTATGAGGTGGGCAAGACCTACCATGAGGACAAGGCGGACTGTTGCAATGCCGGAATGCACGCCTGCGAGAACCCGCTGGATGTGTTGCACTACTACCCGTTGAAGGATGGCCCGCGCTTTTTTGAGGTCGAGTGCGGCGGGAACGTGGATAAAAGCGGAGAGGACAGTAAGCTGGCCTGCACTGAGCTGACAGTGAAAGGTGAGGTGAATTTTGCAGGGCTGGTAAAAGCTACGGTGAATGCCGTTTTTAATCGGGCGAAGGGCAAAGAACCTTTTTCGAGCGGCGATTACAGTACGGCTGGTTCGAGCGGCTATTACAGCACGGCTGGTTCGAGCGGCGATTACAGTACGGCTGGTTCGAGAGGCTGTTCCAGTACGGCTGGTTCGAGCGGCTATTACAGCACGGCTGGTTCGAGCGGCTGTTCCAGCACGGCTGGTTCGAGCGGCGATTACAGTACGGCTGGTTCGAGCGGCGATTCCAGTACGGCTGGTTCGAGCGGCGATTACAGTACGGCTGGTTCGAGCGGCGATTCCAGTACGGCTGGTTCGAGCGGCTGTTCCAGTACGGCGGCAGCCACTGGGTCTTATTGCAGCGCAAAAGCAGACGGCAAAGATAGCATTGCCGTTGTAAACGGTGCTTGCGGTAAGGCGTGCGGCGCACTGGGCTGCTATCTGGTGCTGACCGAGTACGATGATGACGGCAATATGCTGCTGGCCAAAATGGCAAAGGTTGACGGAGCCGTTATCAAAGAGAACACCTGGTACACCCTCAAAAATGGCGAGTTTGTGGAGGCTGCACCGTGAAGAAGCACTACAACAAGCGTTGGCTTGAACAGCGCTGGGATGCAAGGCAGCCGGAGCGGTTGGAGCATATCCGGCTGAAACGGCAGCTGAGAACAAAAAAGGAGGTGGACGATAATGAAGCCGAACATGGGAATCGCAGAGTGCGTCCAGATCATGCGTGACAACAACATTTCGGTGAGTGAGCCGATCTTTACCGGTATGATTCAGGCCGGCAGCTTCCCGGCATGGGCGGTGCCATCCATTGACACCAAGAGTGCGGCTCCGCTGATCTCCCGTGCCGGATTTATGGCGTGGGTGAAGGATTTTTACAAGCTCGAAAAGGTTTATACAAAGGAGGATCCGAAAGAATGAAACTCAAATCTACTACTTACTACTGGTTGGCTGTCGTTTTTGGCGGCGTTGGAATGGGCGCAGCTATGGGTGCAGAGGGCACCGCGCAGACCACCGGATATATCTCCAGCACACTGTTTGCGGTGTCGCTGGTGCTGATTTTGGCCGCCGTTCTGCTGGCTCGTCTGGGCTTTGCCGCAGAGGACAGGGAGAGAGCCGCAAAGCGGCGCAAGTACGGCAAGATCAACCGCGCCCACGCCCGCAACCCGGAATACCCGGAGAATCAGGAGCGTGGGGCATGATGACGGCCAAAGAGTACGTTGAGGGCAAAGTCAAATCCTACACGCGGCTTGCCGAACGCTGCAGGCGAGAAGCCGAAGCCTCAGATGACATTGTTGTCCGGGCCGGATACTCCGCACGGGCAAACGTCTGGGAGATGTGCGCCGAAGAAATGGACAACGTGCGGGAGATGCTGCAAGAGGAGTCCGGGGAGATCACGTATGCCTGACACTGTCCTCCATGTCATGTGGTACACCGTGTACGATGCCAAGACCGGAGACCTGATTGCCAGCGGTACGTCTGAGATGTGTGCCAGACGGCTGGGTTACAAAACCGCAAACAGTTTTGCGTCCGCAAGCAGCCACAGCCGCAACGGCAGGCGTCGGGCTCGCAAGTACATTTTTGAAAAAGAGTGCATCCGACGTGATGAGTTGGACAGTCTTCCGCCGATACGCCGCAAAAAAAGAAGAGCCTGCCCGTGCTCCAACACGGACAAGCCAAAAGGGTGATGAGTTTCGCCGCCCATCACCACAAAGATATCACAAACAGGAGGTTTTACAAGTGGCACTTTTAAGAATTTACGATGTGGCGCAAGAACCGCCAGCGCTTGTTTCGCAACAGCAATTTCCGGTTGCTTCGGATGCAATTTCGATTGCCGATGAACTGGCAAAGAGAAAGCCCGAACAGCTGTACAGGGTGTTTGACGCTGATATGAACGTTGTGTATGCGAGGTGAATATTTATGCAAGAAGAATTGACCGTCCGGGTGGACCACCCGGAACTGCCCGCGATCCGGTGGAATGAAGCTGAGGTGCAGCAGAACCTGACCGAGATGCTGGCCGCCTACACCGGCCGCGTCTACACCCCGGAGACTATCAAGGATGCCAAGGCCGACCGCGCCGCAGTGAACAAGCTGGACAAGCAGCTCAGCGATGCCGCCCGCAACGCCAAGGCTTTTTACATGAAGCCGTTGGAAGATTTCTTGCAGAGTGCCAAGAAGATGCAGGGTCAGTGCAAGGCTGTCTCCGGTGCCATTGACCAGCAAGTCAAGGCTGTGGAGGAAGCCGAGAGGCAGGATAAGCAGGATGCGCTGCGGGCTGTCTATGCTGACTGCATCGGCGAGTTGCGGGAGCTTATCCCCTTTGACCGCTTGCTTGTGCCGCAGTGGCTCAACAAGACCTATGATCTGGCAAAGGCCAGCCGGGAGCTGCGCAAGAGCGTGGAGACCCGGCGGGAAGAGCTGCGTCTGATCCGGGAGACCTGCGGCGGGGACGCAGAGGCTTGCACCACGGAGTATCTGTGTGAACTGAATCTGAACGCTGCCCTTGTGGAGCATAGCCGCCGCCAGAAGGCCCGGGACGCACAGCGCCGCGCAGAGGCCGAGAGAATGGCCGCAGAGCGGGCGCAGGCCACAGCTCCGGTCATTATCCCTCCGACCGATGAAGAACGCCAGATCGCCACAGAAGCGGCTCAAACGGCGCAGGGCAATGCAGCCATCACGCCGGATGGCAGGTTGGATTTCAGCATACTTCAGAAATTCGCAGAGCCTGCACAGTCGGAAGCCCCTGCCCGCAAGCAATATCGTTTCTGGGTAGAGTTCACCCGTGAGGACATCGCATGGTTCAAGCAGGGAGCTGCAGAGCGCGGCTTCCGCTATGGTTCTATCAAATAATTTTGGAGGTACTTACTTATGGCATTTACTCATCCCGGCGCACCCGCGCCTACTTCTTCTGTTTCCAACGCACAGTCTCTGGCAAACCGTTCCGTCCAGAATGCCAACCGTGCAGGCAGCGCCGCTATGCAGGCCGCATCCCCGTCCGTCCCCGTGGAGATCACCGGTGCTGACGGCCAGCACTTCACTGTGAGTTTTGGAGACGTGCGCAACTTCATCTGCCCAAAGGCTACCGATGCTGAATGCAAAATCTTTCTGGAAACATGCAAGCAGTACCACCTGAACCCCTTCACCAAAGAGGCCTATCTGATCCACTACGACAACAACAGCGAGGACACCCCCAGCACCATCGTCCTGGGCAAGAACTGTTACATGCAGATGGCCGAACGGCACCCGGCCTTTGACGGCTTTGAGGCCGGCATCATCGTGCTGGACACGGAAGCCGGGCAGCTGGACCACCGGGAGGGTTCCATCGTCTATGAGGGCGAGGAGCTTCTGGGCGGCTGGGCCAAGGTCTACCGGAAAGACCGCACCCGCCCCAGCTACGAGGAGGTGAAGCTGGCCGAGTACGACACCGGAAAGTCTCTTTGGAATGGCAAAAAGGCTACCATGATCCGCAAGGTGGCGCTGGTGCACGCTTTGCGTGAGGCGTTCCCGTCTACCTTCGGCGCTCTGTACGATGAATGCGAGGTGCGTGTGGATGCCGAAAGCACCGCCCGCGAGGTGTCGCCTGAAGAGCTGCCGGTGCTGGATCCTTACGCAGGTTCCCACCGTCACCGCAAGACGGCAGGCACCCTGATCCCTGCCCCGGATGCACCCTCTGTAGAGGAAAACGCCGATGACCCGTTTGGTGGTGATGATGCATGATCGTCCAGACCAAGAACGGCGTCATGCTGCACGGCGAGATCGCCAAAGACCCGGTGCTCCGGGATGCCGGGCAGAAGCGGGTGCTGAAGTTTGACCTGAAAGCCAGCCGCACACAGGATGAATCCGGCAAATGGCAGAGCTTCTTTGTGGGCGTGAACCTCTGGCACGGCATCGACCAGTGGGATGGGATGCTGCAGAAAGGCGATCAGGTCACAGTTTTTGCGCAAAAGCTGAAAGAGCGGGAGTATAACGGCAAGGTCTATTACGACGTGGACGCGGATGATGTTCAGCCCGGTGGGCTGGTGACATTCCGCTGGCTGCAGCAGATGATCGACCTGATGGCACAGCCCGGCCCGCCGCTGGAACCTGCAGAACCGGCAGGCCTGCAGGGCGCGCAGATGTACCCCTGTGAAACGCTTGCGGATTACGCACCGCACAGCACTGTCGCGCCTGAACCGGCTCCATCTACCGAGTATGACCCCATCAACGAAGACGCAGAAGATCTTCCCTTCTGATTTCGCAAGCTGTGCTATCCGGCTATACGGGCGTGCAAAGGAGGTGAGCAAGTGGCAAAAGAAGAAAAAAAGTCGTTTGTCGTGTATCTGGATTGGTTTGACGCGCTGGAAGAGTACACGGATGCCGAAGTCGGACAGCTGATGCGAGCTTTGGCGAAACACGTCCGCACTGGTGAGAATCCAACGTTTTCCGACCGTGGAATGCGTGGGAACTTCCGTTTCATGTGCAATGGAGTGGATTCTGCTACGGAAAAGTACGAGAACGTCAAGCAAAAGCGCCGTGAAGCCGGAAAAGCCCGTGCAGCTCAAATGCAAGCAAACTCAGCACATGCTAGCACATGCTACCAAGTGCAAGCAAGTGGTAGCTATAATGATACTGTTACTGGAACTGATACTGTTACTGGAACTGATACTGTTACTGGAACTGTTATATCCCCTAACGGGGATATATATAATAGCGCCGCCCACGCCGCCGTTGACGTAGAACTTTCCAAGATCGTCCAGCATTATCAGCAGGCCGTTGGGGACTTTCCACGCTCTGCACTGGACAAGCTGCAGAAGTGGAGGCAGGAGTACAGCACAGAGATGATCCTGCTGGCGATTGACAAGGCTGCAGAAGCTGGCAAGCGGTCGTGGAACTACATCAACGGCATATTGTCCGGCTGGAAACGGGACGGCCTGCGCACGCTGGGAGACGTGGAAGCCAACGAACAAAGCCGACAAGCCAGACCGAGAGGCAAGCAGCCAACCGAGACCGTAGACGACCAGCTTGCACGGGTGCTGGCGAAGATGGACAGAGAAAGAGGGTTTGAGACATGACGCGGGAAGACGTGGCAAAGCTGATCCGCATGAATTTTGTGCTGTACAAGCTGGGTTCCAAGCCACTGACCGATGAGGAGATGCAGACCACTATCGATGTGTGGGCGTATCAGTTTGGCGACTATGACGGCGATACTGTCAAGCGGGCTTTTCTGGCGGCAAACCGGGTATGCGTTTATCCGGTCACGGTGGCCGACATCTTCAAGCAGCTTTCCCAGTGTCTTGACCCGTCCGCTGAATGGGAAGCTCTGGCTGTAGCGGCACGCAAGGCACAGACATTTTTGAGCTGGCGCAAGTTCCCGATGGTGACCGGCATTGATGAAAAGGGCGGGCTGCTGCGTAGTGACGGACAGAAAGAGCTGAAAGCCCTGTATGACCAACTCCCCCCGGCGGCAAAATCCTATGCCGGGAGCGTGGGAGGGCTTGCAGAGCTGGCTGAAATGCCGGACCTCACATACCGCCGTGCTGAGTTTTTGAAGCAGGCGCAGGCCGATATCACCACTGCCCCCCGTGAAGCGGCAAGGCTGCGGGCGAGCGAGCCGACAAGGAAGGAGCTCGGAAAAGAAAATCAGGAGGTGCAGACCGATGGTAAAACTTGAGCCCTGCAAAGACTGCCCGGAACGTCACCCAGTATGTCACGACAGCTGCCCGAAGTACGCCGAGTACAAGCGTCAGCTGAAAGCGCAGCGCATCTACACCAGCGCGCACCACGCGGCGGAGCGGATCAGCCGTAACGATTTCAACAAAGAAGGATGGATTGGAGGAAAACACCCGCCCAGAAAAAGGAGAAAAGCATGAAAACCGTACAGGATATTATGGCTGAAAATGGCTCATTGGCAAACATTGAGCGTTTTCAGACGATGCAGAAGTGGGAATACAAGCGCAAGGTAGAGCACGCGCAGGAAATGGCCGAGGCATTTTACTACTGGGCAAAAGAGCACGAAAAGGGCGTGCACCTATCCGTGGGCGGTCTGGATTCCATCACGCTGCATTACTTCTTGGAGAGCATCGGGCTGCCCGTTACCTGCGTGTCCTGCTCCTCGCTGGAGGGAAAGGGCGTGCAGCAGGTACACAAGCAGATGGCAGCTGAGATGGAAGCTGAGTACAAAAACTGGATGGGAGATGGAGAAGCGCCGTCCTTCGTATTTCTGAAGCCTCTGAAAAGCAAGGTACAGGTCCTGCAGGAGTTTGGATGGCCTGTGATCAGCAAGGAAAAGGCCGGAAAAATTATGCTGTTGCAAAACCCGACAGAGCAAAACGCAACCGTGCGGCATGCGATCATCACCGGGGAAACCGGCGAATATGGCGGATGGCAGAAGAACAGCCGCATGAAGCTGCCGCAGAAGTGGCTCGACCTGTTTGGCGGCGCAGACGCGGAGGGCGCAGCGCTTGGGTATCAGGCGGCCCCGTTCAAGGTGTCTGACCGCTGCTGCTACTACCTCAAGGAAAAGCCCTGCAACGACTGGGCACGGGACCACAACAGCGTGCCCTATATGGGCCTTATGGCCAGCGAGGGCGGGCGGCGCGAGAAAAGCCTGAAGATGCACGGCTGCAACTATTTCGGCAAGACCACCACCAGAAGCGCGCCCTTTGCCATTTTCGACCGACAGGACATTTTGCAGCTTGCGCTTGATTTGAACGTTCCTATTCCCGCCGAATATGGCGAGATCGCGAAGGACAGAGACGGCAAGTTGTACACCACAAAGGCGCAGCGCACCGGCTGCACCATGTGCGGCTTTGGGATCCACGTCGAGGGCAGGCCGCATCGGTTTGATATTTTGCGGGAAACCAACCCCAAAGAATGGGAGTTCTGGATGAAGCACGTCTGCCGGGACGAAAATGGAAACTGGTACGGCTGGGGCCGTGTGCTGGACTATATCGGCATCGGCTGGGAAGACGTGCCGGAGCAGGCCGTGCAGATGCACATTGACGATCTGATGGAGGATGTGAAGTGATAAAAAAATCATACACTGTTCTTCCTTGCCCAAAGTGCGGGAGCGGATTTATTGCATGGGGAAAGAAAATCGAGTCAGTTAATCCGAAGCTCACAGTGCTGTCAGCCCCGGGGACTGAACTTTGTTGTTTGATGTGCGGGCATTACGCACCAACACTCAAGCAGTGGAACAGCGAGGAACGAAAGAAATGCACTTGACTCTCTACGGCGACCCGCGCACAAAGAAAAACTCTGCCCGCATTCTCCGCACACGCTCCGGGACCCCATTCGTTTCCCCCAGCAAGGTTTATGTGGATTATGAGACGGACTGCCTGCGGCAAATCAAAAAGCTGCGCAGCCCCATTTCTGCCCGCGTGAACGTGAGGTGCGTGTACTACATGAAGACCGCCCGCCGGGTCGATCTGGCAAACCTCATCGAGGCTACAACGGACATTCTGGTGAAAGCCCGCGTACTGGAGGACGACAACAGCAAGATCGTTGCCGCCCACGATGGAAGCCGGGTGGACTACGACAAGAAAAAACCAAGAGTTGAAATTTGGATCGAAGAAATGGAGGAGTAAAATGATTGATATTCTATTTGAAGTTGCAAGCACGCTGTTCATGGCAACACTTGCAGGGCTTTTCATCTGGTTTGTTCTTAGCGATGGCAACCCAATTGAATATTTCAAGCGGCGGCTCAACCGAAACAAACCTTGCCTTTGCGACCGGTGCGTATTCTTAAAGCAAAAATTTGGGGCGTCAGAATCCGGATATCACTATATCTGCCAGAGCGGTGAAAAAGACGAAGGATACATAAATCCGCCCGAATATTGCCGCGATTTTGAAGAAAGGAGCAACAATGGCTCGCACATGGATACCTGACACCGACACTCAGAAGCCGGAAAGAACCGATTACAGCACCGTTAAGGCGTGGCTGAACCGCTACCGCGAAGCGGAGAAAAGATACTACTTGCTGTCTGACCGGCTGGCCGAAGCACAGGAGGCCACCCGGCACATCACCCAGAGCCTCAGCGCGGCCCCCGGCGGCAGCAAAGATGGCCAGAGCCTTGCCCGGGCGGTGGAACGTAAGGAGGAAGCGGAGCGCCGGGCTTATGAGCAAAGAGCGGTCTGCGACAGGCTGTTCCTCGAGATCAGAAACGCGCTCGCCCAGATCCAGAACGAGAAATCATACACGGTGCTGTACAAGTACTATCTCGATTGCCTCACGTGGGAAAGGGTCGCAAAAGACATGAATTACTCTCTGCGCATGGTCTATGTCTTGCGGCGCAAAGCAATGGAGGAGCTGAGCCTTTAAGAACATTGCACTGTCATTACATTGCGGTTTCACTATCGCATGGTGTAAAATTGTATCATCGGAAAAGCCAAAAGGCAAACCGATGCATGCAGCCTCCGAAACGTGTCCCTTCTTGGCATTTTCCTCCTTTTCTGCTTGCAGGCACTGGGCTTTGCTCTCTCTTCACGTTTCGCGGGCTGCTTCTATGCGATACACTGACACAAAGGCAGCCTGACGCTCATGAGAGACAGGAGGCGGTTCGATTCCGCCGTATCGCACCATATGGCGCATGGACTAGACAACCCGCAAGGCCGCACGTGCAACCTCCCGTGCCGAGAAAAGGCCTTAGAATCCTTGCCAAGGTGTAGCTTTCCTGACAGGATGTGCGCCAACCAACAGCCCCGGCGGAGAACCGGAGCTGTTTTTATATGGCCGCCTGAGCGCAGTTTGGAGCGCGGCGCGTGTGTGTAGACACGGATGGTTCGATTCCAAGGGCGGCTTTTATATTCCCGTAGCTCAATTGGTAGAGCGCTGGTCTCCAAAACCAGAGGCTGCAGGTTTAAGTCCTGCCGGGAATGCCATCTGCGTGCCCTGTGAGGGGGCCGCGCAGCACGCCGGGTGTCTGGCGGCGTACGTTCCGGACACAGCAGCGCCCACCGTTTGACGCCTGTCCAACGCAACTGAATGCGGGGCGCTGCTCATATGCCGTCATAGCTCAACTGGAAGAGCGCCGCCCATTTAAGGCGGGACAACGTTGGTGACACCACGGGAACATCACTGCACAGCCAACCACTGCGCACATCCGTTCCGTGGGTGCTGGTTCAAATCCAGCTGGCGGCTAGCGTGATTTTAGAGTGTCCACAGTGGACACTTTTGGAGAGGAGGCATACAAATGTTTGAGCGCTTGAAAGAACTGATTTGCGACATGGCAAGGTTCTTGACACGTCTCGGCGCTGGCCTTATCCTCTCGGCCTTACCGATTAGCAACAAAGAAAGCCACTTTGTGCGCTATGCGCGGCGTTTCGGTTTCCGTGCAGACCACACAAAACGCGAGCCTCGGGCAGAGATCGGAGGCCGTGGCTGTATCCAAGGAGCACGGCCTGCTATCCGTGCGGATTAACCGCTGCTGATACAATACAATTAAAAACCGGCTTTTTGCATGATGAGCTCCATGCAGCAAAGCTGGTTTTTCTTATGCCGCTTTCGCACAACTGGCAGTGCTCCCGGCTCATAACCGGGTAGTTGCAGGTTCGACCCCTGCAAGCGGCACATTCGATATTTTGACCGTTCGGATTTCCGGGCGGTTTTTCTTTTGCATGAGTTTAGAGAGGTGGTGGCGGTGAGCGCAAAGCGGCTGACAGACAGACAGAAAAAGAAGATCATCGCGGATTATATCCAGCTGCAAAATTACACCCGCACCGCAAAGCTGAACGACGTGGCAGAAAGCACTGCGCGGAAAATCGTGAAAGATAATCCAAAGTGCGCGGATTTGTGCGCCTTAAAAAAAGAGCAGAACACGCAGGACATGCTTTCCTACTTAGGCAGCAAGTGCGGGGAAGCACAGAATCTTCTCGGGCTGTACCTTCAGGCGATGGCAGACCGTAACAAAATCGCAGAAGCGACGCTGCCGCAGCTGTCCACGGCGTTCGGCACCATTGTGGACAAGTTTGCTATGCTGGGAGACCAGAGCGGCATAGAAGCCCCGGACGATGGCCTGCTTGAGGCTCTGAGCGCCGCTGCAGACCTCAGCCCGCCGGATGACGTGGAGATGCTGCCAGAGGAAGAGGACGACCATGCGGAAAAGTAACGGTTTTCGCTGGAAAGCCCTCAGCCAGCGGCAAAAGCAGGTCCTGAGCTGGTGGACACCGCAGAGCGCATACAGCGGTTACAATGGCATCATCGCCGACGGCGCTATCCGATCGGGCAAGACCTTTGCCATGAGCTTTTCTTTCGTTCAGTGGGCTATGACCTGCTACAGCGGCCAGCAGTTTGCCATGTGTGGCAAGACCATTGCCAGCTTCCGGCGAAACGTGCTTGGCACGCTCAAGCAGCAGCTTGCAGCCCGTGGCTACAATGTCAAAGAGCATCGGGCAGAAAATTTCATGACCGTCAGCAAAGGCGGCAAATCCAACGAGTTTTACTTTTTCGGCGGCAAAGACGAGAGCAGCCAAGACCTGATCCAGGGCATCACGCTGGCTGGGGCATTCTTTGACGAGGTGGCGCTGATGCCGCAGAGCTTTGTCAATCAGGCCACTGCCCGCTGCTCCGTCACCGGGTCAAAATTCTGGTTCAACTGCAACCCGGGCAGCCCACAGCATTGGTTTTATCTTGAGTGGGTGCGGAAATGCCGTTCCCGCAAGATGATGTACCTCCACTTTACGATGGACGACAACTTGTCGCTCTCCGAGGAAATCAAGGCCAGATACCGCAGCCAGTACAGCGGCGTTTTCTACCAGCGCTACATTCTGGGCCTGTGGACGGTGGCAGAGGGACTTGTATATGACATGTTCGACCGCAAAAAGCATGTCGTTGATGAGCTGCCGGAACTGTCCCCCAAAAGCGCCTATGTGGCGTGTGACTTTGGCACCCAGAACGCAACGGTCTTTTTGCTGCTCCAGAAGCAGGCAGATGCAGACTGCTGGATCGTCACCCGGGAGTACTACTACAGCGGCCGCGAACAGAAGCGGCAAAAGACCGTGGGCGAGTATGTTGCAGACCTCAAGGCGTGGCTGAACGGTCTCAAGCCGGAGAGGATCATCGTGGACCCCTCTGCCCTGCCCCTGATTACGGAACTGCGCAAGAATGGCTTTACCCAGACCCCCGCAAATAACGACGTTCTGAGCGGCATTCTGGACGTGCAGACTATGCTGCAGATCGGGCGGCTGAAGATCTACAAAGACTGCAAGCACACGCTGGAAGAGTTCGGCGTGTACGCTTGGGACCCGGACAAAGACGACACCGTGCTGAAGGTCAACGACCACTGCATGGACGCTATCCGCTATTTCGTGCGCACAAAGCGCCTTGTGAAACTGAGGGATTGATTTTGAGCACTGTATACACATTCCAGACCTTTCAGCAGGCGCAAGCCGCCGGGGAACAGCCCGATTTTGTCCGGCGGTTCGTGCAACAGCACTGCACTTCCGGGCCCTACAAGATGGCTCTGGACGCCGACCTGTACGACGCCCAGAAAAACCCGGGCGCGGAACGCTTCGCGCAAGCCTACGCCTTTATGCTGAAGCGCCTTTCCAAGAACACCCGGCAGGATGTACCCCGGCCCGATATGGTCAAGAGCAATCTGTTCCGGCGGCTCAACAAACAGCGTGCTACCTACTCCCTGGGCAACGGCGTCACCTTTGCGGATAAAAACGTGGACAAAGGAAAACTGGGGGCTGAATTTGACGAGCAGATCCAGAAAGCCGGATACTTTGCCCTAATCCACGGTGAGAGCTTTGGCTTCTGGAACAACGACCATCTGGTGGTGTTCAAGCTGACCGAGTTTGCGCCCCTGTACGATGAGACCTCCGGCTCCATGCGGGCCGGGGTGCGGTTCTGGCGGCTGAATCCTGACACGGATATGCACTATGTCCTGTACGAAGAGGACGGTTACACCGAGTACACGGAAAGCAGGATCGGCAGCACTATGCAGGAGACGGCCCCGAAGCAGGCATACAAGAGCGTGACCGTCTCCACCCCCGGCGGCGGGCTGGAAAGCGTGGAGGGGGAAAACTACAGCACTCTGCCTGTGGTACCGCTGTGGGGATCCGACCTGCATCAAAGCACCCTCGTAGGCCTGAAAGCCTACATCGACAACACCGATCTGGTGACGTCCGGCTTCTGCAGCGACTTGCAGGATTGCGCACAGATTTACTGGCTGTGCGAAAACTTCAACGGCATGACCGATGATGAACTGCAGGAGTTCCTTGCGAAGCTGAACCTCTACCACATCGCCGGTGCGGACACCAGCGAGGGCGGCAAGATCACTCCATACACCAGCGAAGTGCCGGTGACTGCCCGGCAGACCCTGCTAGAGCTGCTGCACACCCGGGTCTATGAGGATTTCGGCGGTCTGGACGTGCATTGTGTCAGCGCAAACAGCACCAACGACCATCTGGATGCAGCCTATGAACCCATGAACCAGAACGCAGACGACTTCGAGGCTCAGATCAAACCTTTTGTTCGTCAGATCTGTGCGCTGGCTGGCTTTGGCAGCGCAACGCCGACATTCAACCGGAGCCGGATCGTAAACACCGCAGAGCAGGTCAGCACAGTAATCTCCGAGGCGGCGATCATTGGGCAGGACATGGCCATTGACCTACTGCCAAACCTGACCCCGGAGCAAAAGGAAAAGGCTCGGGCGTCCATGATGGCTGAGAGTGCAGAGCGGGAGACCGTGGACGATGAGGGAGACACCGATGAAAAAAAACAGAAAAATTTATGATCCTCTTGGAAGATTGATCGATGTGATGCTTTTCGTCGCTGATTTTGCCATTGTGGCTGTGTGCTTTCTGGCCGTTGCGCAGGCGATTGGCTTATGACCGACCGTGACCGCATTTCCACCCGCCAGCTGAACCGCCTGCGCCGCCGCATCCTCCGGGTATACGGCACCGCCCGCCGGGAGATGACCGAGCAGCTCACCGAGTTCCTGGGGAAGTACCGAGCGCTGGACGAGCGCAAGCGGGCGCAGCTGGATGCAGGAGAAATCACCGAAGAGGATTACCGCATCTGGCTGCAAAATCAGGTCTTTCAATCTGATTTGATGCGGGACAAGCTGGACGGCATCACCCAGACCTGCACCACAGCCCAGCAGACGGCCTATAAGCTGGCCCGGGACGAGCAATACAACATCTTTTCCTTTGGCGCAAACTGGGCGTTCTACGAGCTGGAACAGGCTGCAGGCGTGACGTTCGGGCTGACCCTGTACAACACCGAGGCAGTCAAGCTGCTGCTGAAGGAGAACCCCAAGCTGGTGCCAAACAAGCGCATCAAGAGCGAGAGCAACCGCACCTATGATGCCCGGGTGTTCAACCGCTACGTCATGCAGGGCATCGTGCAGGGCAAGAGCGTCCACGACATTGCGGTGCAGGCTGTGAAGGGCATGGCAGACACGGAAGTGCACTGGGCTATGAACAACGCCATCACAGCTCTTACCAGCGCCCAGAACGCCGGGGCTTTGCAGCAGATGCGCAACGCCCAGGCTTTGGGCATCGAGGTCAAAAAGCGGTGGAACTCCACCCACGACTACCGCACCCGCGAGATGCACCGCCTGCTTGACCAGCAGACGGCAGAGCTTGACGAGCCGTTCAAGGTCATGGGTTACGAGATTCAGCGCCCCGGAGACCCCAACGCAGCGCCGGAGATGGTCTACCACTGCCGCTGTGTGCTGTCCTCTGCACTGGGCAAGTACCCCCGGCAGAACGCCACGCAGCGGGAAAACATTGTCACATATGAGGATACAGGCATGGTAAATGCCAAGGGAAAGCCGATCAAGGTGGCCGTAAAGAAAGCGGTTCCGGCTATGACCTACACCGAGTGGTATAAATCCAAGGGCGGCAAAGAGAAAGAACAGATGTGGTGGGCGGAAGAGAGAAAACGGAGAAAGGAGAGCGAAAAGCATGAAAAATAAGAAGTTTGGGATTGTCGTAATCAACGATGACTTTTTCTTGAACTTTTGCCGTGGTTTTAAGCCCCCGTGTGGTTACATTAAGCCAAAACACGCGCGGCCTTCCTACGGAAATGGCGCAAAGCCGCATGGAGCACACAAACGCCTTATTAGGACAATGGAAGGATTTAGAAAAAGAAAGAAGGGATGAACCGTGATTCTGCCGATGGAAAACACCGAGAGAATGATATTTCCCGGTGTGGGCAAGTACGGCATCCCTGAAATCAAGCCGGAAACGGACATCCGCATTGACAAGCTGGAATGGATCCCGGTCAATTATGCACTGACAGCCAAAGACAAAGCTACAAAAGGCGTGCACTTTTACAAGGACGACTATCAGTTTGAACGGTTCTGGAACAACCCGGATAAATACATTCCACTTTTGCAGCAGTTCGGCGCGGTATGTTCGCCGGATTTTTCGCTTTACAGCGATATGCCGCTTGCGGTGCAGCTTTTCATGCACTACAAAAAGCACTGGCTGGCTGCATACTGGCAGGCGCACGGCATCCACGTTATCCCAACGCTTTGCTGGTGCGGCGAGCAAAGTTATGACTGGTGCTTTGACGGAGAGCCTAGAAACGCCATTGTGAGCATTTCGAGCCACGGCACACAATCTGACCCATACGAAGCGGAGTGCTTTGCCAAACACTGCCGCAAGGCGCTGGAAGTGCTACAGCCGAGCAGCATTTTGTGGTACGGAAAGTGCCCGGCGGAGTTCGACTGGAACGTGACAAAAATTAAACCATTTCAATACGAAAGGAGGCACTACCGTGAGTAAAAGAGGTTCGGGCAGCTCCGCGAGAGCGGGCGGCGGCGCGAGAGCGGGCGGCGGCGCAAATGGAGCAAAAAGTTTGGATAGTACGCTGGTAAGAAGATCGAATGATTTTTCGTTGTTTGATGCTGGCGACGCAACAAAGCGCGAGTATGAAACGAACGTGAAAAAAATCCAGCAATCGAATCTTACTCAGCAGGAAAAAGCGGCGGCACTGGATAAATTGCATGAACTGACAACGGAACAGCTAAAGGCTCAGACGAAGGTTGCGAATCCATACGTTTCCGGCCCTGCAAGGTTTAACCAGAATCAGGTGCAAAAGGCAGCGGATAACACGGCACAGAAACGACAAAACGTCAATTCTTTTATGAAAGATGTGCAGAAGAAGTCAACCGCAAACAAAAAGGCAGCTGAAACAAAGTCGCTTTCTTCCGTTTTGGGTTCTGCAATGGACAGGGGCGCACTTGAAGTGACATTTGAGGGAAAGACCTACTATCGCGCAAGAAAAAATTCCAAGACGTGGAGAGTTCGGTAAACCATGAACTTTAACTACGACATCAAATTCACCGACAACACCCCGAAGCTGCATGAAGCGCTGGATTCGTGGGCGGAGCGGGTGCTGACCCTCTGGGGGATGAAGGTGCAGGACTATGCCCAGCTGCTTGTACCTCCCGGCACGGAAGAAAGCACCGGCATAGAGGGCTACGTGGGCGGCGCGCTCAAGCAGAGCCTGACCTACGCCGTAGACCTTGCAAAAAAGACCGTGACCATCGGGTCGAACCTGTTTTACAGCGTATACGTTGAGCTGGGCACAGGCATCTTTGCCGAGAAGGGCAACGGACGAAAAACGCCGTGGGTCTGGAAAGATTTCAACGGCAAGTGGCACTTTACCCGGGGCATGAAAGCCCGCCCGTTCCTGCGCCCGGCGGTGGAGGAGCACATCGAAGAGCTGCGAGAGATCGCAGTGGAAGAAGGAAACAAGGAGGCGTAATTCATGAATTTGGAGAAAATGTTCAAAACACCAAAAGAAAAGTTCCTGCCCGATGATGTGAAAACTGCGCACTGCGAGGCAGAAGACCTTTTCCTTGAGCTTGCAACGCAGCTTGACGCACTTCCTGAAAGCCGAGAAAAAAGTCTGTGCATGACGAAATTACAGGAAGCGAAGTTTTGGGCGGTCGAATGTATTACCAAAGTTGCACGCAAAAACTAAATACTCAGCGGTTGGCGCACAGCGTCAGCCGCTTTTTTATGCCGTTTTCGCTCAATGGTAGAGCTGCTGATTTGTAACCAGCGGACGCGGGTTCGATTCCTGCAAGCGGCACCACACCGGCAGCACGTCCGGCAACCGCCTACAAAACGTAGGCAATTCACAAATCCGATGGCGAGCACGCCAGCCCGAGCATGGGCAGAAAGGACTATCACATGGCACTCAAAAGAGCTGACATCCGCACGATTCTGGAGAACACCGAAACCTCCAACGATGACAAGGCGAAAGCCATTCTGGACGCCCTGCACAAGGAGACGGACGATCTCAAAGACCAGCTGGATGCAGAAAAAACAGCCCGCACACAGGCCGAGAAAGAGCGGGACGAGGCCAACGGCGGCAAGCAGGCCGCAGAAAAGGCTCTGACCGACTACAAGGCCCAGCAGACCCAGAAGGACACCCACGCAGCCAAGGAAGCAAAGTTCCGGGAGCTGCTGAAGACCGCCGGGGTGCTGGACAAGTACGCAGACCGCGTTGTGCGGCTGTCCGGCGAGGACATCGACAAGCTGGAGCTGGACGAAAAGGGCAACGTCAAAGACGCCAAGAAGCACACCGACAGCCTGAAAGCTGATTGGGGCGACTTTGTGGCTACAACCACGACCACAGGCGCAAAGGTGGACAACCCGCCCACCAACGCCGGTTCCAAAATGACCAAAGACCAAATTTTTGCAATCAAGGACGCTGGCGAACGCCAGGCCGCGATTGCTGCAAATGCCGACCTGTTTACAGGCGGCGGAAAGGAATAACATATGGCAGCAAAAGAAGGTATCACCATGACCACCGATATCACCGTAGCCGCGCGTGAAATCGACTTTGTGACCCGCTTCCAGCGCAACTGGGACCATCTGCGCACCATTCTGGGCATCATGCGCCCCATCCGGATGCAGCCTGGCACCGTGCTCAAGAGCAAGTATGCACAGGGCACCCTGCAGAGCGGCACCGTGGGCGAGGGCGAAGAGATCCCGTTCAGCAAGTACACCGTCAAGGAGAAGGAGTACGGCAAGATCACCATCGACAAGTACGGCAAGTCTGTCACCATTGAGGCAATCCAGAATTACGGCTACGATGTCGCCGTGCAGAAGACCGATGATGAGTTCCTGTACGACCTGACCGCTCTGGTAACGGATAAGTTCTACAAGTTCCTGAACACCGGCACCCTGAAGGGCACTCCCAAGACCTTCCAGATGGCGCTGGCACATGCCAAGGGCGCGGTCGAGAACAAGTTCAAGACCATGCATCGCACCGTGACCGGCGTTGTTGGCTTTGTCAACGTGATGGACGTGTACGACTATCTGGGCAATGCCAATATCACCGTGCAGAACCAGTTCGGCTTCCAGTACATCAAGGACTTCATGGGCTACAACACCATCTTCCTGCTGTCCGACAGTGAGATCGCGAAGGGAAAGGTTATTGCCACCCCGGTAGACAACATCGTCATGTACTATGTGGATCCTGCGGATAGCGAGTTTGCCCGCGCAGGTCTGGTCTACCGGACCGCAGGCGAGGCAAGCAACCTCATCGGCTTCCACACTCAGGCAAACTACAGCACCGCAACCTCCGAGAGCTACGCCATTATGGGCGTGACCCTGTTTGCTGAGTATCTGGACGGTATCGCTGTCGAGACCATTACCCCGGGTGAATCGGTCTAACCTGCAAGGGGGTGACTTTGCATGACCGTCCCTGAGCTGTGCGCCTACACGCACAATTTCTTTGACCGGGCAGACGACCCAATTGCCGGGGAGTTTGCCTTTGAGCCGGACACCGTGCCCGCCGGGGTAGTGCCGGGGCAGTATTTCCTCGTGTGCGGATCCATCTTCAATGACGGCGTGCACAAGGCCGGGGACGGCGATCTGACCGCCGAGACCTTCACCGGGACGGTGCAGCTTATGCGCGTGCCGCCTGATTTTGTGGAGCTGGCCCGGAAGATCACCGACTACGACGCAAGACTCCCCTCCGGCGGTATGTATGTGTCGCAGTCGTTCAATGGGTGGTCCGGGTCCATGGCGACCGGATCTGACGGACTCCCTGCGGATGGTCTGACCCGGTACCGCAAGGAGATCAACCAATGGAGGAAACTGTAATGGCAGTCAACGACTTTGTCCGGAACACCGTCATGGACGGTTTCAGCCGGAAATTCTGCTTTCTGGAAAAAAAGCTCGTTTCTGATGGGCTGTTCGGCTCCACCACCACATGGGTGCCGGGGCTGGAATTCGAGGGCGTAGAACGCCACGACACCACCATTGAGGCACAGCAGGCCGAGCAGCAGGGCACCGCTTCCACCTATTCGATCTACGTTGACAAGGGCGTTCAACTCGCCCCCTTCGACCGCATCAAGCGGTTGGAGGACGCGCAGGTATTCGAGGTCACATCTGCCAGCGCAGACAAGCTGTCTCCGGCGGAAAGCGGGATGAACCTTGCAGTTGTCCAGTGCAAAAAGGTGGTGTTGACCTGATGGGCACAGCAGAAGCCATTACAACGGCGCTGAACAGCTTTTTTTTGCTGTTTGATATTCCTGTGTACCCGGAGGATTTTGTGCCGCAGGGCGCTTCCTTGCCCTATATCACAGTGCTGCCGGTCATTCCCAAAGGATTTGACGAGAGCAGCACCTTCCACGCGCGGCTTTGGTATCCGGTGGACGGCGGAAAGCTGTCCATCATCCGCAAAACAGACGAGATCCGCGCTGCCCTTGGCGATGGGCTTACCATCGAGTGCGAGGGCGGCGCGATCCTTTTATGCGCAGGCAACCCGTGGGCGCAGTCTATGGACAACCCACCGGAAAAATACCTGTGCACATACCTTACTTTTGACGTCACATCCTTTGTGGTGTGAGAAAGGATAACGCATGAACAAAATGTATCACGCCATTTCGGCAGATGCTTTCAAAAAACTTCAGTTTCAAGCGGGTGCGCTGCTCAAAAAGTTTGACCCGGCGGGTACAACCCCCATTGCTGCAGAAGATCTTATCTGCCTGACCTCCGGCGGCATCACCATTTCCTGCAAGCCCAACACCATTGATCTGGGCGAGGATCTGGACGAAGTGCCCGAGAACACCTACCAGCTCAAGCACATCACCAGCTGGGATTGCGGTATGTCCACCACCTGCATGACCGTGAGCGCCGACACCATCAAGCTGGAGCTGGGCGCTGCGGACGTTGAAACCAACAAGATCACCGTGCGCGAAGACTACAAGGACGAGGACTTCCAGGACATCTGGTGGCATGGCAACCTGATCGGCGGCGGTTATGCCGCGGTTAAGCTGATGAAGGCTGTGAGCGATGGCGGCATCGAGCTGAAAACCACCAAGGACGGAAAGGGCAACATCAGCCTGAGCTTGAAGGGTCACTACGACATGACCGACACCAGCAAGGTGCCTATGGAGTTCTACGTCAAGGAGGCAGAATAAATGATCCTTACCATCAATCTTGACCCCGTGGAAGCGCTGCCCAAGCTGTATGATGCGGTGGACGGCATCACGCGCATGGTTATGGACGCAAAGGACAACGTGAACAACCCGGAGACCAAGGCAGCCCGGGAGACCATTGTTACAAACGCCCTGAAGATGCTGGGTGCAGAGCCGCAGAACAGTGAAGGCAGCAAGAAAAAGCTGACCCCCAGAGAGTTTGCGCTTGCTGCGCTGGACTTTGTCAAGCCTCTGATGAAACTTGACCCTGAGCGCACCGTGAACGCCCTGCACCAGCTGTACACGCTGGAAGAGGGCGAAAAAGACACCCTGCCCAAGGCGCTTACTGCACTTACCAAGTCCGTGATGCAGAAAGACGTGCAGGATTTTTTGTCCTCGCTGGCAGACTTGAACGGCCTGAGTTTTGGCACTACGTCTGCCGAGCCGACCTCCAGCATCTCCGCGCCTACGGCTTAAAGTATTTCGTCTGGTTCGTCATCAGCGAGATGCGGGAACAGCAGCGCACAAGAGCATACCAGCTGTACACGGCTGATATGCTCTATCTTTGTGCTGTATCTCTTGGTCAGCCGGTGGAGAAGCCCTTCAGCGAGATCATGGCAGAGTACGACAAGCCACTATCTGAGCGCAGGCACGAGACTACGCTGGAGGAAGCGCAGGAGTGCTGGGAAAAGACCCTTGCAGACAGTAAAAAAGCCGCAGAGCAGAACGGAGGTGGTGGAATCTGAACATTTTTAATTTGATGGCCACTTTGGGGCTTGATACCTCCGAGTATGAGCAGGGCATCGAGCAGGCCAGAAAAGAGACGCAAAGCGCCGCAAACTCGCTGAACCGTAGCGCAAACACCGCCGGGAGCGGCGTTTCAGGCATGGCAAACCAGTTTGCAGCAGCCAGCGCAAAAGCGACTGTCCTTGCAAATATGCTTACCTCGCTTGGGACAAAAGCGGTAGGCCTTGCAAAGGGCTTTGTAGAGATGGGCATTTCTTATAACGCCCAGATAGAAAAGTACACCACCGGCTTTACCAATATGTTGGGCAGCGCACAGGCCGCACAGGAAGCCATGCAGGCAATTCAGGAGGACGCAGCCCGCACCCCGTTTGACGTGGCATCCCTGACGCAGGCAAACCAGCTGCTTATCAGCGCAGGCGAAAATGCTGCGTATTCCCGCAAGGTCATCAATGCACTGGGCGATGCAGTTTCCGCAACTGGCGGCGGCAACGCCGAACTATCCCGCATGGCTGCAAACCTGCAGCAGATCGCAAACGTGGGCAAAGCTGCAGCGATAGACATCAAGCAGTTTGCCTATGCGGGCATCAATATCTATCAGATTTTGGCAGACTACACCGGCAAATCGGTGCAGGAAGTCCAGAATATGACCATTAGTTACGACCTTCTTTCGCATGCGCTCATAGCAGCCAGCGAGGAGGGTGGGCGTTACTATAACGCCATGGACACCCAGAGCCAGACCATGAACGGGCGTATATCCACCCTGAAGGATAACGTCAGCCAGCTGGCTGGACTTATGACCGGCGACCTTTCCTCCGGCATCGGTGTTGTGATAGGCCACCTGAACGACATGGTTGTCGCAGCGCAGGAAGCCTACAAGGAAGACGGCTGGAAAGGTCTCGGAAACGCAATCCTTGAACTGGATAATCCCATCAGTGCCATCATCAAAAAGTTTGGGCAGCTTGGCAGCGCGGCTGTTAGTGCACTGGATAAGGCAAGCTACTATCTGAACAAGGCACTGGGCAAAAATGCTTATGCGGGGTACGACAGCTACGAGGACTACAAGTCAGACCAGCAAAAGCAAAGCAACAGGAACCGGCTGCGGCAGAACGCTCTTTCCGGCAAAAGCGTAAGCAACAAAAGCTGGTCTGAGCGACAAGCAGAAGCAGCGGCCGCGAGCGGCGGCAGCTCCATCGTTACAAGTCCTTCCAGTTCCTCCGGCAAGAGCGCCGGCACAAAATCCAAGACCGAAACCGTCATTGCGTCCGTGTCGCATACTGCAACCACCACCGCACAGAACGCGCTTGGCGCCGTGACTACAAGCGTTGAGACCTTGCAGGAGAAGGTAAAGGACGCAGCGGGCAACATCAAAGACCGCGTTACAGAGACCACCACCGAGACCGGCAAAGAGATGGTCAACGGCGTTGCTACTACCTATACGCTTGTGACCAAGAAAGTCACGGACGCGAACGGCAAGATAAGCACCACGACCAAGAAGGTCTACGCCGATATGTCCAAGACCCTGACCGGCACCCTGACCAAGGTTGCAGAAACGACCTTTGACGGCATCACGACCAAAATCCAGGAAGCTACAGAAAAATACGCCGACGGCAGCGAGCATATCAAGAAGACTGTCACAGAGACCGGCCAGCGCATCGGAAAGAACGGCGCGGAGACCTACGAGAAGATCATCACCTACATCGACGGAATCGAAGATAAGGTGAACGAGACCTCTACTCTTATCGACAAGAGCGTAAAGGGCACCCAGAGCCGCATTGACCAGCAGCTGAGTGAGGCTTCCGGCCAGCTGGATAAGGGCATTTTCGGGCTGGTAAAAAGCGCCTTTAGTGACGCCAAAAATGGCGACTGGGGCGGTCTCGCTCTGGATTTTGTCAATCTAATCTGGGGCGAAGTGTCGCAGGATCAGCGTGACGTGATCTCTAAGTGGCTTGCGGACGCGCTGACCGCGGTCAATGAGGGCTACTTCAGCGGTGGCATCGGCAAGGCGCTGGGGTCTATCCAGAGCATCTTCACAAACGGCATTACTGCCGGAGTGGATGGCGCCACTACGTCTGTAAAGGCGTTCTCTGAGATCGTGCAGGGCCTTGCGAGCTCTGGCGGCGTTGGCGGCGCACTTGGCAGCGTTGTGCAGGGTTTTTCTGGTATGGCTGGCGGCATCACGTCTGCGCTTGGCACTGTGGTGTCGTTCATCTCTGCAAACCCAGTCCTTGGCGTCATTCTCGGCGTTGGCGCTGTGGGTGCTGTAGCTGGCGGCATCGGGCTTGCGCTGTGGGCCAAAAACAAAAAGAGCAAAGACCCGGTCAATAATTACAAGAGCCCGTTTGACGATGTGGGCGTGTACGACAGCCTGAGCGAGTTTTCTACGAGGTCTGCGATGCAGTACCGAGTGATCGGACAGAGCAGCCACGCAGACAAGCAGACCAGCATTCTGGAGCGCATCGAGGAGCTTCTGGACGAGCATCTGCCTGCCATTGGCACCGGTCAGGTGGTCATGGATTCTGGCGAGCTGGTGGGCGTCATTTCGCCCAGAATGGCACAAAATGTTGACGCGCGCATCGGTGTGACCGTGACGAGGAAAGCGAGGGGTGTGTAATGGGCAAACTTTTGGGCGCACAAATTGGCAACTTCCACACCCTGAAAGACTGGGGGCTGTATCTCAAGGTCGGAAGCCCAAAAATCGGCCCTGCTGAGGTGGATGACTACCTTGTGCAGGTGCCGGGGTCTGATACCCTGCTCAACCTGACCAGTTCTTTGGACGGCAGGCCACACTACAAAAAGCGCACCATTACCATAGAACTCAAGTGCACTGCACCGAAAAAGCAGTGGGAGAACCTCTACAGCACTATCGCAAACGCCATCCACGGGAAATGGCTCCAGTGTAAATTCGACAATGACCCCAGTTTTTACTGGGAGGGCCTGTGGGAGGTGTCCGTCAGCAAGGACGCATTATACTGTGTGTTTACGATTACAGGCACCTGCAACCCCTTCAAGCGCAGTGTATACGACGGCTCTGATGACTGGCTGTGGGATGACCTTGTATTTGATACGGCAATTATCCGCAATTATACGAATATCCAGCTCAAAGCCAACGAGGACATCACCGTAACCATCACCGGTGCACCAAGAGCGGCGGGCATCTACTTCAAGCGCAGCGAGGACGCTGCCGACATTGCGGTGTCTCTCAATGGCCTTGAGGTTGGCATCCTTGCAAAGTCTACAGAGTGGCAGTACATTGAGGGCTTGCATATGCCGGATGGCGTTGTAGGTACTCTCATCTTTGCGGCGTCTGCGGATTGCAGCATCAGCATCCGATATCTGGGGGGCAGCTTATGAGCTATAAAGTTTATGCGGGCGTCCAGACCGGCGTTGACTTGTGGAAGACAAAGACCTGCATTTACGACCCAACGGACTACACGGACACAAAAAAGCTCATCAGTCCAACTCTGACACGGGAGGTGAGCAAGGCCGGCAGCTTGGAATTCACCCTGCCGCTTGGCAATGTGGCCCACTCAGCTTTGCAAAAAATGCGCACGACCGTGTCCGTAGAACAAGACGGTGTGCGCATCTGGGAGGGCAGGCCCATGAGCCATGAGCAGGATTTTATGCTGCGTCAAAAAGTCTTTTGCGAGGGAGAGCTGGCCTACCTCAACGACAGCTCTGTTGCGCCATATACAGCCAAAGACGTGACAATCAAGCAGTTTCTTGCGTTTCTGCTGGAAAACCATACCGGCATGGTGGACGCATACAAGGCGTTTACCTGCGGAAATGTTGGCTTTCCGAGCACCAGCGTGGTGGTGCCAGAGCTGCATAACTGCGTGATGAAGCTGGATTACATGGCGGGTACTCCGGATAGTGACGGCGATTACAGGTATGAATATGGACTTTATACCTCGTCCGGCGTACAGCTTGTAAGCCAATATGAAGTCGGCTACTCGGATGATGACACGGCCCCGGATCCATCCGCGTACAGCTGGACGCTGAATGAAAAGCATGCAGATTCTTCCATAAACGGGTATATCTGGCGCACAGGAAACGGCCTGTTTTCCGTGAGCGTAAATGTGGCCCTGCCCTTGGACGGAGATGGCCAGACGCACGAAGCTACGCAAAGAACGGTTACGCCGGATATCACATGCGCCACGCACTCAAAATCCCTTCCGCCTGAGACGGAATACGATCTCAAAGACACGGTCTCGAAAAATTGGAAAATCGAAAAGAAGGGAGACGGCTATGCCGTCTTGTTCAACGGTGCAGCCCTGCCGGATTCTTCCGTGGTCCGTTACGATTCTGCGCCACGGTACACCTTTGGCGATGGACGAAATTTTGGCGTTACATGGGATGTCATCCAAAATGAGCTTGTGGATGTATACGGCGGTTATCTGATCGTCCGGCACGAAAACGGGGCCCGGTATCTGGACTACGTCCGGGAAGTGCAGGAGAAAAACGGGCAGCCCATCGCATTCGGCACAAACCTGCTCGACCTGAGCAGCTACGTCAAAGCAGAGGATATTGTCACCCGCGTCATTGCCGTCGGAAAAAAGAAATCCGGCTGGTTTTTGTGGGAGAAAACCAACACCATCACGGCAACCGCTAACGACGCCACCGCGCAAAAGCTGTTTGGCATCATCGCGCGGGTCATTGTGCAGGACGGAACCGAAAACACAACGCAGTCGCTTCTGGATGCCGCAAACGCGGAGCTGTCCAAAAACTTGCGTTACCTTGACGGAATCACGGTAAAGGCTGTGGACCTCAAGGATGCCGGCGTGGATATCGCCCGCCTTGGCTTTGGCAAGATGACACACATCTACTCCAACCCGCACGGGGTGAACACCTGGCTTTTGTGCTCTAAGCTTGTGGAGCCTTTGGACGCGCCGGACAAAAAAGAATTCACGCTGGGCATTGATTTCTCCAGCGTCAGCGACTTGCAGGCCCTGAGCGCACGAAAAGCCAGTGACGCCTATGACCTGAGCCGCTCGCTGAAGGGCTATGCATCCGCAAAGGGGTGATAAATTGGATAAGACATTTGACGAAGCAATTTCCGAAGTCCGCAATGCAGAACGCGGCGTGGAAGTACGGGAAGCCCTTGCACAGGGCTTTGAGTATGTGAAGCAGTATGGCGAGGCTGTTATCGCGCGGCAGGAAGAAGCTGTTCAGAGTGCGGAAACAGCAACAAACGCGGCGGCAACTGCCACAGCACAGGCCGCAGCAGCAGCCCAGACAGTCAAGGACGCCACTGCAAACGCCATAAGCGCAGCGCAAGAGCAGGCAGATATTTCGGCATCAAAAGCCGAGGAATCTGCTTCCAGTGCCGAAGAAGCAGCGGCCAGTCAAACTGCTGCCGCGTCTAGTGCATCTGCCGCAAAGGCCAGCGAGGAAGCAGCTGCAAAGAGTGCCGCCGACGCAAAGGCTATCGTGTCCACTGACACGACCCTGACCGTATCGGGCGCACCGGCTGATGCAAAAGCGACCGGCGACGCCCTGGATCAGAGGTACACCAAGGACCAGGCCGACGCCAAGTTCGGCACGCCGTACACCCTGCCGCCCGCTACGGCAGACCAGCTGGGCGGCGTGAAGGTGGGCGACTATCTGGACATTGCCCCGGACGGCACCCTGAGCGGCAAGACGCTGTATGACACCATCGCGGCCAGTGTGGCGGTAAAGTCGGAGGCGCGGCTGGTGTGGAGCGGAAAAACAACGATTGGGAGGAGAAAAACTGAGACAATTAACGTTCAGGACGGTGTAGATTACGTTAACCTCCGCGTAAACGAAGCTGATTTTAATCTTACCCCTGGTATGACATATGAAGCTCACATTTCTAGCGCGGGAAGTCTCACGGTCACAGTATTATTTTCGGCCGACAAAAAACGTCTTGAATGTACCCTTACCAATACGCTGAATACTGTATCGGTTGTATTCACCGGCTACCACTACCCCACCTTGGCAGAGCTGCTGACCGAGACGCAGTCCGCGCAGGCGGACACGGACGCCCTGGCTGTGG